>OLVO01000849.1_pt1 | contig 33867 bp, 26 predicted proteins | sample 1672571 | NCBI WGS metagenome assembly OLVO01 (sample SAMEA3136700, study PRJEB25190) | human gut metagenome | biome: human gut; feature: human-associated habitat; material: faeces | place: Austria | collected 2013
AGGAGTGTTTTCCTTTTGTCCGTTTCAGACTGAACACGGCTTATCAGCCCTTGATGTTCCATTCTTTCCAGCATCGTCGTAAGAGATGTTATCGCTAATCCGCATTTGACCGAGAGTGACCGGATCGAGATTCCATCCTCCTGCCACAGCACATAAAGAATACGCCCCTGGGCTCCATTGAACGCATCAATATTCTTTTCGCTGAGAATCTTCTCAAAGATTCGGTCTCCAAGCTGTTTTATTTTGGTAACAAGAAATCCGCCGTTCATTTTCATGCAAATGCTCCTATATAGTAGTTTACTTCAAATAATACCATATAGGAGCTTTGCTGTCAAGAGGCTGTATGTCTAAAACATCCGGCGAGTTTTTCATAGCCTGCGCTTTTTGTGTTCTTTCCGCCCGAAAGCATTGACGCACCGCGCCGAATCCTGTATCATGAAGCTGTTCATTCGGCTGTTTCTGCCCGTTTGGGCATTGTGCATATTATGAAAGGAGTCCTTTCCTCATGGCGATGAATCTGACCCAGAAAATCCTGTCCGCGCACCTGCTCAGCGGTGAACTGATTCCCGGCTCGGAAATCTCCATCCGCATTGACCAGACGCTGACGCAGGATTCCACCGGTACGATGGCGTACCTGCAATTCGAGGCGATGGGCGTCAAGCGCGTCAAGACAAAGAAGTCCGTGGCGTACATTGACCATAACACGCTGCAAACTGGCTTTGAAAACGCGGATGACCACTATTACATCCAAACGGTGACGAAAAAGCATGGCATTTACTGCTCTAAGCCCGGCAACGGTATCTGCCATCAGGTACAGCTGGAGCGCTTCGGCGTGCCGGGCTACACGCTGCTCGGCTCGGACAGCCATACGCCCACGGGTGGCGGCATTGGGATGCTTGCCATCGGTGCGGGCGGACTGGACGTTGCGGTCGCGATGGGCGGCGGCGCGTATTATCTGGCGTGCCCGCGTGTCGTCGGCGTGCGCCTGCATGGCAAGCTGTCCTACGGCGTTGCGGCGAAGGACATTATTCTGGAAGTCCTGCGCCGGCTGACCGTCAAGGGCGGCGTCGGCAAGGTGATGGAGTACATCGGCGACGGCGTGAAAACGTTGAGTGTCCCGGAGCGTGCGACGATTACGAACATGGGCGCGGAACTCGGCGCGACGACCTCCATCTTCCCGTCGGATGAAGTGACCCATGCGTTCCTCAAAGCGCAGCAGCGCGAGCAGGACTTCGTGCCGCTGTCCGCAGACCCGGATGCGGCGTATGACGAAATCCTCGACATTGATTTGACCGCGCTTGAGCCGCTCGTCGCGAAGCCCCATATGCCTGACATCGTGGAAACCGTCAAGCAGTGCGGCCCGATTAAGGTCGATCAGGTGTTTATCGGTTCCTGCACGAACTCTTCCTATACTGACATGATGCGTGTTGCCCGGATTTTGAAGGGCAAGACTGTGCACCCGGACGTGAGCCTTGTCATCGGCCCCGGATCGAAGCAGGTGCTGACGATGCTGGCACGCAACGGCGCTTTGGCGGACATGATTGCGGCGGGCGCGCGCATTCTGGAATCCGCTTGCGGGCCGTGCATCGGCATGGGGCAGTCGCCGCGCACGAACGCTGTCTCCGTTCGCACGAACAACCGCAATTTCTACGGCCGCAGCGGCACAAAGTCCGCCGGTATTTACCTGGTCTCCTGCGAGACGGCGGCTGTCACGGCGCTGACTGGCGTGCTGACGGATCCGCGCTGCCTTGACATTGACCTCGACATCCCGATGCCGGAGACGTACACCGTCAACGACAATCTGGTCATTCCCCCGGTCGCGCCGGGCGAAGAGGACACGGTGGAGGTCGTCCGCGGCCCGAACATTCAGCCCTTCCCGCTGGGCAAGCCGCTGGCGGATGCCATTTCCGGCAAGGTGCTGCTGAAGATGGAGGACAACATCACCACCGACCACATTGCGCCATCGGACGCGAAGCTCCTGCCGTTCCGCTCGAATGTGCCGTACTTGTCGGACTTCTGCCTGACCCCCGTGGACGCGACGTTCCCGGCGCGCGCGAAGAAGGAAGGCGGCGGCATCCTCGTTGCGGGCATGAACTACGGGCAAGGGTCGAGCCGCGAACACGCCGCGCTTGTCCCGCTGTATCTGGGTATCCGCGCTGTCGTCGCGAAGTCGTTCGCCCGTATTCATCAGGCGAACCTCATCAACAATGGCATTCTGCCGCTGACGTTCCAGAATGAGGCGGATTACGACCGCATCGCGCAGGGCGACACGCTGAGTCTGCCGCACGTCCGCGAGACGGTGGAAAGCGGCAGCGACACGTTCGTGCTGCACAACGACACAAAGGACGAGGATTACATTGTGCTGATGCCGCTGACCGCGCGCCAGCAGGGCTGCATCCTCTATGGCGGACTGCTGAATTATACAAGAGAGAGCGCAAAGGCGGAATAAGATAGTTTGTCCCCCGGAAGTATGGGCTTCCGGGGGATTTTGCGTTATTATTTCAGGGGGAATAGAGAGGCTTGCGAAAATCTGCTGCTTTTGCTACAATCAAGGGGGAAGGAGACTGTCCTGATGAAAAATATCAAGTACACCGTCACGCATCCTATCTTTGTGTTCATGAAGAAGCATTTCTGCCCGCACTGCAAGGCAGCACTCACAGTGGAAACGGCGCATCATTTGGTGAACTCCCGTTCCGAAGAAGCGAAGAACTACGATTTTTCCACGGAAGACGGCAGGATGATTGGCACAGTTGACTTCCGCAATCCGTATTTTGCCTGCCCGAACTGCCATGCGGAGTTTTCGGTGGAAGAATTGTGGAAAATGGAGAAGGGAAAAAGGGCAAGCAGATAACGCAGGTGAATTGAAAGAATCGTATGAAGCACAAAACAGCCGGGGACTGCTTTTCCAGCAATCCCCGGCTTTCGTAATCCCAATGAACCCTTACTTGACTTCCAGCAGGTTCTTGCATTCCGCGAACGCGCGGCGGCCAATGATTTCAATCGTCGCGGGCAGGGTTACGCTCTTGAGCTTCGTGTTGCCCTCGAACGCCTGCGCGCCGATTTCCACCACCGGCAGACCCGCCACCGTGCTCGGAACGGTCAGCGTCGATGCCGTGCCGTTGTACTTGACGACCACAATGCCCGTCGAGTCGTCACGAACCGCGAACACGAAGTCGCCTGTCACCGTGAATGCCTTGTTGACAGATTCCAACTCCGTATTGCCGGACAGCGCCTTAATCGTGATGGCGTAGTCGCCCGGCTGCAGCAGCTTCAGACCCGGCACCGTGTAGTTCAGCGCCGCCGTTTCGCCCAGCAGCGCAGCCGTGCCATCCGGCGTGGTCAGCAGCAGCTGATACTTCGTTGCGCCGCCAGCAGCCGTCCACGTCACCGTCAGGTCTTCGCCCTGCTTCGCGGCAGGAACGGTCACGGTCAGCGGATCGTCGGTCACATACAGCGTCAGGGACTGCGCCGGGGAAAGTTCGCCAGCGGTCGTTCCGTAGTAGGGCCTGAACTGAATCGTGCGGACACCGTTGCCGCTGCCCAGCGAAGCGAAGGCGCGCTCGATAACCGTCACATCGCCAGTCGTCGGGTAGCTGGTATTTGCCTTGCCGTCCACATACAGGACGACCTTCGTCGCGTTCTTGGTGTTGACCGTGAACGTCACCGGCACATTCAGCTTCACGCGGCTGGGATTCATGGTGAAGTTGACGACTTCCGGCTTGTTGACCACGGTCGTCGTCAGTGTAATCGTGTACGCCTTAAACTTTTCGCCCGCGGTCGTGCCGTTGTAAGGCTGGAACTGAATCGTACGAACACCGCCATTATTTCCCAACGACGAGAACGACATCGTGAACTCGTACTTCGACATGCTGGTCGTTACGTCCTCAAAGCGGCGGTTCACCTGCCCATCGACATACATCAGCAGCTTCGTCGCGTTGTCCAGATAAACAGTGAATTTAATCTGCTCGCCCAGCACCGCGGTCGTCTTGTCAATCTTGACATTCGCAATCACGGGGGCAGCAGACGAACCGCTCGCCAGGGAAATGGTGGTTGCGGTGGTCTTGTCGCCGCCGACTGCGCCGTTGTAGGCTTGGAACGCAATGGTACGCTTGCCCCCGTTGTTCCCCAGCGAAGAGAACGCCATGGTGAAGGTGTATTCCGTCATATCAGGGGTGATGTTCTCGAAGCGGCGGTTGACACTGCCGTCGATGTACATCAGCACCTTCGTGGCGTCCTTGATGCGCAGGGTGAAGGTGATATTTTCGCCCAGCGTCGCGTTCGGATTGCTGATTTTCAGCAGCTCAACCCGCGGCTTGTTTGCCACGCTGATGGTAATCGTCTTGGTGTCGGACATAGCGCCGGGCGTGTTGCCATTGTAGGGCTGGAACGCCACCGTGCGCACGCCGCCGTTTGAACCGAGCGTCGAGAAGGACATCTGGAATGTCGTCGCGCCGTCCTTCACGTCGTAGATGTAGCGGTTCAGCTTGCCATCAATGTAGACACGCATCTTCGTTGCGTTCTTGGTGTTGATGGTGAAGGTGATGGTTTCGTTTAAATCAACCGTGGCTTTGTTCAAACTCCAGCTGGTCACGGTCGGTTTGTTCGGGCTTTCGTTTGCGACAGTCACAACACGTTCGGAGGTCTTTTCGCCCGCCGTCGTGCCGTTATAGGCTTGGAACGCAATGGCGCGCTTGCCCCCATTGCTTCCCAGCGACGAGAACGCCATGGTGAAGGTGTATTCCGTCATGTCGGGGGTGATATTCTCGAAGCGGCGGTTGACGCTGCCGTCGATGTACATCAGCACCTTCGTGGCGTTCTTGATGCTCAGGGTGAAGGTGATGTTTTCGCCCAGACCCACGGTCGTCTTGTCGATATTCTTTACCGTTACCTGCGGCTTGACAGACGGCTTCGTCAGCGTAATCGTTTGTTCAGCGGACTTTTCGCCGGGCGTATTGCCGTTGTAGGCTTGGAACGCGATGGTGCGCTTGCCCCCGTTGCTCCCCATCGAGGAGAAGGACATGGTAAGCGTCGATGTGTCGGTGGGCACGTCGTAGATGTAGCGGTTGACGCTGCCGTCAATGTACATCAAAATTTTGGTGGCGTTCTTTGTGTGGATGGTGAAGGTGATATTCTCGCCCAGCTCCGCCGTCGCCTTGTCCATTTCGAACGTCGGTTTGCCCGGAATAATCACATCCGCGCGGTCGATGTTTTCGAGGTCATCCGGCACGTCCGTAGGCGCGGGGGTCGACGCGGGTTCCTCGGTCGGCACGACAACAGGTTCTTCGGTCGGCTCAACAACGGGTTCCTCCGTCGGCACGACAACGGGTTCCTCGGTCGGCACGACAGCGGGCTCTTCAGTCGGCACGACAACAGGTTCTTCGGTCGGCACGACAGCGGGCTCTTCGGTCGGCTCAACAGCGGGTTCCTCGGTCGGCACGACAACAGGTTCTTCGGTCGGCACGACAACGGGCTCTTCCGTCGGCTCAACTACAGGTTCTTCCGTCGGCACGGGCGTGGGTGCAGGGGTCGGCACGGGTTCTTCCGTCGCAGCCGCAAACACCAGCAGGGCACTGGGCATTTCCACGCCGCTCGCGAAAACACCGGTGTGACGTTGATTCTCAATACCCTCTTCCGGCACGGGATGCACTGCATCCGCCGCCAGATAGCCATATGCAACGCCAGCCGTCTGGTCATACACGCAGACGGGAATCCGTTCATTCAGCTGACCCTTCTGCGGACGATGCGTCACATACACCACGCCGGTTACCCGGCCAACCAGCTCATCGCCCGTCGGATTCAGGTACAGCTGTGCGCTGCTGAACGTCGCGGCAAAGCCGGAGTCAAAGAACTCGTTATCCAGCACGGAGCGGCTGTAATCTACGGCTGCTTCGTCCACGATTTCGGGCGTTTCCGTTGCTTCGGGAACATCCGTCGCTTCGGGCGCTTCCGTTGCTTCGGGAACATCCGTCGCTTCGGGCGCTTCCGTTGCTTCGGGAACATCCGTCACTTCGGGGATTTCCGTTGCTTCAGGAACATCCGTCGATTCCGGTGCTTCCGTCGGCACGACCTCAACCGTTTCCGCCGGCGGAGTTTCCGGCTCTTCTGCAGCCGCCGTCAGCACTGTTCCCATACTGCCCGTTACCATGAATACAGCCAGCAGGAAAGACAATGCCTTTCGCATCCACTTTTTGTCCTTCATCGTCCTCACTCCTTGTTCTGTGCAATCTTCCGGCACGACGTATGGTTGTGCCAATGGCAAGCGATTGCTGTTTTCCATCTTTCTTTTCGCGGCGAGCTGCAGTCCTCCCGGTGGATATAGCAATCTCTTTCCCAATTCCAGCTATATTGTAACAAATTACAAGTCGGCTGTCAATACTTACCGCGCAGAAAGCCGCATTTTATACGAAAATCAAGGCATTTTCTCTGCATCTGTCTCGCGGAACTGATTTTTCCATTGCCGAATTGCCGTGGTCGGCAAATCAATTTGCGTCTCCCATGCGGAACAGATGCGCTCCTCCAGCACATCCAAATTCCCGCCGCGGGGCAGGACGGGCAGATTCGTGTCCTTCGCGATTTCACTTGCGCGGTTGTCTACCGCCAGAATCAGGCTTCGGCAGCCCATGTTCATTGCGTGGATGCCGCCGTGCAGCCGCGTGCCAACGTAGTCAATCCCGCCTGATGCCAAAAGCGCTGTGTAATCTCGCAGATTCGGCTGAATCAGGTGCAAATTCTGCGTCACGCGCGCATCCATTTGGCGCAGGCAGGCGTAGTCCTCAACTGCTTGCAGCCACACATACACCTCGCGATAGTGCTTTTGCAGCATGGTCAGCATCCGCGCATCCTGCTCCGGGCTGCTACGGTAGTCCGTCAGCGTTGTCACGACGCGCTCCGCCTTGTGCGTCGGAATCTGCGCGCATTTGTCGGCTGTCAGCCCCCACATTGTCGGGCACGCCGTATTCAGCACGTTCGTGATGCCCAGCTTCAGCAGGCGCTGGCGCGTGTATTCGTCGCGCACCGCGTGCAGGTACTGCCCATCCAGCAGCGCTTTTAGAATCCGCTTCGTGTATCCTGTCGGCTCGTCCTGGTATTGATACCACCCTGCGCCCAGCAAAATGACATGCGTGCGCTGAAATTTCTCACGAATCAGGCGGAAATTCAGCAGCTCCCGCTTGTGCAAATCGCCGCAGCGCATCATCACCGCGTCCCGCAGGCGGATATTCCACATCCTTTGGCGGCGCATGTCTGAGGAAAGCAGGTTTGTCCCGCAGACAAATGCGAAATCCGCACTGCCGATGTGCTTCATCGACACTTTCGACAGCCTGTCCCGAACCGGCACGGCGACGGACAGCTGCACAGGAAAGCAGTCGTGCAGCACATGCTCGCAGGCGTTGCGGATGATGAAATCTCCCTGATTCGCTGTTGAGATGGTAGGGTCAAAACGCACAATTTTGCGGCAGTGCTGCATTTCCTGATCGATCATGCCTTCTTCCTCCATTTGCGCAAGAAACTCCGCCCTTTTTCAAGCATCCAGCGGTATTCTGCCGTCCGTCCCAGCGCCAGCGTGTACAGGAGCGCCGTCGCCGCCGCGCAGGTGATGCCCTTGATGATAATCCACATCAGCGTATGCCCCATCCGCGCGCACAGCAGCAGCGACAGCGCCATCACCGCGCCGTTGAGCAGCAGCAGGCCGCCCTGCGCCTTGAAATACGCGGCAGCGCTGCGCCCGAAGGTGCGATGGAACAGCACTTTCGGCTCATACCAGAAGATGGTGCAGAGCCGCGCCAGCCCGGTTGCGCCGATGATGCCCGCCACGCCGAAGAAGTGCCCCAGCAGGCTGGACAGCAGGATGTTGACCAGCGCCGTCATAAACATAACATACTTCATTTGCCGAAAAAGCCCCAGCGTTTCGCGGTACATCCACACAGGCGCGACGATGGTGCTCAGGTAGAATGTGAACAGCACCGCCGCCACTGTCCCTGTGTCCATCAGGTATTCTTCGCCCACCCAGATGGGGATGAAGTCCTGTACAACCGCGCCGTACGCGGCGACGCAGAAGCCCGTAATCGCCCCGAAGAGGACAATCAGGTTGCGGAACATGGCGTACGACTTTTCCGAATTCTTCTCGGCATTCAGATTTCCCAAGCTGGCGGAAATGCCGGTAATCACGATGGAAACGAACGTTGTCACATACGTCGTCAGCGATGCGTAGTTGGAGTAGTAGCCGACGAACACCGTGCCCAGCATGACGGAAATCAGAATGTTGTCCGTGTTGTTGATAAGTATTGTCGCCAGCTTGTAGAGAAACATGGAGCGGATGTTGTCGTTCAGCTCCTGTTTGCGGTGCATCGGCGCACATTTCTGCTTTTTCCGCAGGAAGGGGTACATCTTATCCGCTAAATGGCTCAGCACCGCGTTCTGCAGGAGGGTGCAGGCAATCTGAATCAGCAAATAGCCCAGATAGCCGCCCCAAATCAGCAGGCACGCCATCTGCGCCGCATACTGCACCACCAGCGCCGCGGCGGAAACCATGTTTTGCAAATATGCCTTCTGGTCAGCCTGAATCAGCGTCGTTTTGTAGATGACCAGATAGGATGCCACGGAGTTCGTCAGGTACAGCACATAGTAGACGATCAGCTGCGCCATCGGCAGCTCACTGCTGATGATGAGCGGCAGGAAGGGGATTACCGCCGCGCCCAGCAGCGCTACCGCCAGCGCAATCAGGCGGTAAATGCGACGATAATAGCCCAGCAGGTGCTGGATTTCGCCCGTGTCGCCCCGGTGCAGCGGGGCGTACAAGCTGTACACCAGCACGTTGCCCACACCCAGTTCCGCCAGTGACAGCATGGCCAGAATGTTGCTGTACAGCCCGTTGACACCCGTATAATCCGCGCCCAGCCGGCGCACAAACACCGTTCGCACGGCAAAAGCCAGCAGCAGCGTAACCACCTGCCGTACTGCGCCTACACCGATGTTGCGCGCCGTGTTTTCGCTCCTTGATGCTGTGTTCATGATTCCTCTCCGCCCGCTTCGCCCGTCTGCTCCTGCGCTGCGTCCCCCGGCTGCGGGTTAAACGTCAGGCGCAGTTTTTCCGGCGGCACAGTGCATCGCCACCTGCGCTTCTTCTGGCTGCGCGCATTTGCCTGCTGATCAGGCGTGTCCTCCGCGTCCGGCTGCCACTTGCCCAGCAGTCCCAGAAACAGTATGTTCAGGAAAACGCCCTCCGTGTTGATGCACAGGAAATACAGCAGGAAAACGCCCAGCACATACAGCAGCCGCGCCTTGGCAAATTTGGTGCGGATACCGCGGTACGTCAGCCACAGCCAAACTGCCGGGAGAATCAACCCTGTATCCATGACGAAGGCGGCAAAGCCATTGGAAATGTTCTGCACCCTGTGTTCCAGCAGGATTTCCGCCTTCCGCTCCGAGAAAACGCCCTGCCCCGCAATGGGGGATTCCAGCCCGATTTCAAAGCCGCTGAAGGTGTCGTTCCACCGCGTGTAGAACGAACCGCCGGAATTTCGCCCGATAATCTTGTTTTCCACCACGCCCGTGACAGACTCGATGACAAACAGCAGTACCAGCCCAACGAACGCCGCCATCTTGATGCTGCGCGCCATTTTCCTGCCCTTTTTGCGGAATGCCACCGTCAGCAGCACAACGCCCAGACAAATAAAGCCTGTTGTGGACAGCGTGCTGAGGATGGTGACGATCAGCAGCGCAATTGCCCAGCAGTATTTCTTCTTGCTCATGCCCATGCGCGTTTCGTCGCTCATCAGGAACAGCAGCGCGAAGTTCAGGAAAATCTGGTGGCTGCCCGGCTCGTTGAACATGCCCGCGTTGCGGTGGAAAACCGGGATGTTCAGCCAGCCTAAGGTAAAATAAGGCGTCAGATAAAATCCGTTGACGCTGGAAACTTCGTAGTGCAGCAGCGGCAGCGGCAGCGACAGCAAATCGCCGATGACGAAGGAAATCAGGCTGATGGCCGCCTCTGCCAGCATGACTTTGGTATACAGCCGCATATACGTCCGATACCCGATGCAGCTTTGCAGAACCAGCACATAGCCGATGTTGCACAGCCAAATGACAATATCGTTGATGTGGATGCCGTTCTGCGGGTTGACGAAGCTCGTCAGCAGCAGCGCCGCCGTCAGCAGCAGCGTCAGGCGTACATTCTGGACGCTGATTTTCGGATGATGCGCCCGCGTCAGCAGCAGAATCGACGCAATCAGCATGGCTGCCATCAGCGGCATCCGCAACACCTGAAAATACAGCGAACCCATGCCCAGCACGCCAATCAGCACGCAGAACGCATCCACATGGTTCTTTGTGATTCGGAATTTCATCGTGCAATCTCCGTATAAATCTGATGCAGTATCTCCAGATTCTTCTGCGCATCATGCGTTTTTCCAGCGTGTTCTCGCCCGGCGCGCGCCATCTGCGCCGCTTTTTCCGGCTGCGCGAACATCTCGCAGATATCATATGCCAGCAAATGCGGGTCGTCTGCCGGATAAATCAGCCCTTCCACGCCGTGCGTCATCAGACAGCGCACGCCGCCGACATCCGACGCAATGCACGGTACGCCAAGCAGCATCGCCTCGCCCAGCGAATTGGGGGAGTTTTCAATGCTCGACGGCAGCACAAACACCTGACTTTTTAGATACCGCTCCTTCATTTGCTGTGCATTCAGGCTTCCGGTAAAAACAACATGGTCGTAGAGGTCGTTTTCGCGCAGCAGACGGTGGATGTACCGTTCATAGGCATTGCGCGCAAGCGGCGGAATGCGCCCATAGTCCTTGCGCCCCACATAGAGCTTGACATCGGGATAGCGCTTGCGGACAATCGCCAGCGCCTGCAATAGCAGATGCAGCCCCTTGAGCGGCACATGCGCCTGACTGCAGAAGATGCTGTGCGGCTCGCAGCTGTCCAGCGACCATTCGCCGGTGTAGAACTCGTCCCGCAGCGTTTCGTTGTTGAAATGATAGGCCGCCTGCGGGGCAAGCTCCGCCATGCAGGCAGCATCCCAGTCGGTGCGCCCGATAACGTGCTGCACCCTGCGCAGGGCTTCCTGTTCATACTGCCCGACGCGGCGGTAGATTGCTTCCTGCCGGACGATATTGCCCTTCACCAAGTCCTTCAGCGTGTGCCCGTGGCAGACGTGTTCCGGCAGATAAGCGCGATAATGCTCCGCGTATATGGACAGAAGCCCCTGAATGGAAATTACAATCCGCTCGCGCATCCCCAGGTGTTCCGCCGCATCAACCATGGCCAGCGTGTGCTGATTTTCCGTGCCCCAGAGGTGAATGACATCCGGCTGCTCTTTGCGCAGGATTTCCTCCAGCTGCCGGGTGTAGGCTTCGCCGCCGCGCTGCGTAGGGCGTGTGGGGTTGACAAGCCCGTAATAGCGGTAGCCGTCCACTTCGCCCGTCAGCGCTTTCGGCGCGTCAAACACATACGTCAGCGCCACATCCGGCAGCTGCGTCAGCCGCCGCGACAGCCCGACCAGCCAGCCCACGATATACACCGGGGGAAGCGATTCTTTTTCCGCAATGGCAGGGAGGATAATATTCCCCATCCACATGACCTTCACGCTTCAGCCCCTCCTTTCACTCTGCGCTGTGCGGCATGGTTATTCCGCTGCGCCCCGCGTCAGAAAATCCCGCAGCTTTTCCCGCTCCTGCGCCTGCGATTGGCAGTAGCGCGCAATGTTGCGCACATAGCGGTCATGCACGGCTTCATCCAGCAGCCTTTCCGGCGCAAAATCCGCCATGCTGGATACCGTTTTGCCCAATTCGTTTGCTTCCACCATTTGCAGCGTCCCGCAGCGGCTGCCCACAATCGGCACGCCCCGGAAGAGAATATCGAATACAACGCCGCTGCTGTGCAGGGAGTAATTCTCCGAATAATTTAGGATGCAGTAGCGGCATTGGCGAATCGCCTCGTCATACGCCGCTTCGGACAGGTATTCCAGCCGCAGCTCGATGTTCTTTGCGCCCGCGCAGACTGCCCGCAGTTCCGTTTCCAGCGGCGCTTCCTGCACCCGACCCGCAATCAGCACCCGATACGGCGTGTTCCGCAGCTGTTTTGCCGCCTCAACGACGCCCTTGTCCGACGTAATCAGCCCGACCATGCCGAAATCATAGCGCTGCTGCGCATACGGCACAGGCGGCTGCATCGTTCCTGTGCTGATGTAATCGGATACGACGCACATCGGCCGCCTATACGCCGCGCCAATGGCTGCATTGGGGCAGATAACGCCGCTGATTTTCCGCCTGCACAGCGCATACAGCCCCCGCTTCAGCAGCGAATTGACGCCGTCGGTGCTGTACTGGATGGTGTAGACCCGCGTTTCTTTCTTCTTGAACAGTGCAAGCCCCAGATACGCTGTTGCGACGGCGCTGCACTGGAGGACAATCACGTCATCCTGCGCTTCCCGCAGCAGCGCGCGCACGTTCTGGAACACGGCGCGTTTGTTGCGCATCGCCGAACTGCCCACGATGTAATCATGCGGCAGACGAATCAGCTTGTCCCCGAAGCGGTCGCCGTACACCGGCCCGCCCGCAATGCGCACATCCATCTCCGCGCCGAACAGGTCAAGATAATTCTGCGCGACGGTGAAATAATGCCCAGCGGCAATGCCGTCTGTGCTGGTGCTCCGTACATCTGCCACAATCAGCCGCATGATGGTTCGTTCCTTTCGCCGCTTTTCTGCATCGCCTTGCTGTAAATCGCCATCAGCTGACGATAATTTGCTTCCGCCGTGAAATTCTCCTGATACGTTTTCAGCGCGCCCTCGCTGACGGATTCCGCGTGCTGCAGCCGATTGAGCGTCTGTGCCAGCTGCTCCGCCGAGTCCGCCGGAAACTTGAAGCCCGTCACGCCGTCCGAAATCAGGGAACCCGCGTTGCCTAAATCCGAGCAAATCACCGGCGTGGCGGCGCTGAAGGCTTCCACAATTGTCATCGGGAAGCCTTCGTACCAATGCGTTGGCAGAATCAGCGCCTTGGACTGCCCCATCAGCGCCCGTGCCGCCGAATTTGGCACAAAGCCGCGCAGCTCCACCTGCTTCAGCTTTTCCCGCGTCAGATATTCGCGACACCATGCTTCCTCCGGCCCTGTACCGCAGATGATCAGCTTCATGCCCCCGCCTGAACGCTCGTAGCGCGCCCACGCTTCCAGCAGCAGCCGAATGCCCTTGAGCGCATCCAGCCGCCCGATGTACACCACCTGATTTTCGCGCGCCGCGTATGGCACAATCGTCTCCGACGGTTCCACAAAGTTCGGCTTTACGGACACGTTTTCCGGCGGAATCTGCTTAAGCGCCAGCAGCTTCTGCCGGTTGAAGTCCGTCAGGGTGATGTAATGCAGGCGGCTGTACGTTTTGAGGGCGCGGTGCAAACGTGTGCTGAGCACGCAGAGCACCGTCTGCAGGCGGCTGCCGCGGTAGCAGCGGTGCTTCACCGCGCAGTGCAGCCCCTTTTTCGTGCAGTCCTCGCAGATATGGCCGTCGCGGTAGAAAAGCGCGTTCGGGCAGAGCAGACGGAAGTTGTGCACCGTCTGCACCACGGGAACGCTCTCGCGGAATGCCGCGTAATACACTGCCGGGCCAATCAGCGGCAGCGTGTTGTGCACATGCACCAGCGAAATCCGGTTTTCGCGGATGCTCCGCCGAACCTCGCGGTATGTACGGATGCTGAAAAACATCCCCAGCGCACTGCGGATTTTCTCCAGCGCTCCCATGCGCGAAATCTCCTCGTTCCGCCGCGCATACAGCGCCGCAGCGTGACCGTGCGTTTCCAGCAGGTGCTTCTCGTTCGCCACAACGACATCCTCGCCGCCGGGAACCTGATAATAGTCGTGTACCAGCAGTACAGCGGGCTGTTTTGTCGCTTGCTGCATTTACTTTCTCCTGATGGTCGCGTTCCAGATGAATTTCAGATTCGTGCTCCAGTAGCGCTGGAATAGCCGCTTCGGGTCTTGCATCAGGCGATAGAGCCATTCCAGGCTGTGCTTCTGCATCCATAACGGGGCGCGCCTCACGTTGCCCGAAAAGAAATCAAAGCCTGCGCCGACGCCAATCATCAACCCATGCACACGCCCTTGGTGCGCCGCCATCCAGCGCTCCTGCTTCGGCGCTCCCAGCCCGACCCACACAAAATCCGGCTGCGCCTGATTGATGCGCGCCACGGCAAGCGCATCTTCCTCCGGTGTCAGTTCGCGGAAGGGCGGCGCGTCTGTGCCCGCAATTACCAGTCCCGGATACTCCTGCTGCAGGCGCGCAATCATTTTCTCCTGCACTTCCTGCGTGCTGCCGTAGAAATAATGCCGCCAGCCGTGTGCCGTGGACTGCCGAAAGACCTCTATCATCAGGTCAGGCCCGGTTGTCCGCTGAATCTGCGGATACCCGCGCCGCCGCGCTTCCTGCGCCAGCGGATTGCCATCCGGAATCGCCATCAAACCGCCGTTCTGCACGGCACGGTAGTCCGCATCCTCGTAACTGACGACGGTTGTATGTACATTCGATACGCAGATGTAATCTCCCTGCAATTGATGAATATTCTGCGCCAAATATTTCAGCAGCCAATTCATGTTGATGACTGCAATATTGACCCCTAAAATCGGACAGACCGGAATTTCACGCTTGTCCACTTTGCGGCAGTATTGCGCTGCTCCTTCGTGCGCCGTGGCAAACACCCCTTTCCCCACTTCCCCAGCAAGAAACCTTGATACTATTTCCAGATTCATCTGCGCCATCTGCTTGCGCCTTTTCCCTTCTGGCGTCCGCTCATTCCACTTAGCGTAGCGCTGCTACGCTGCGTTCCATTCACGTTAGCCAGAATGAAAAATTCGCCGCGCATCTTGGCGCATTCTTATCTGGAAATAGTATGAATCATAAATTACCATTTTCATTATAACGCAAACATCAGTAATTTGCAAGCATTTCCATTTCAGACGATGAAGAAATTTCCTTTTTTTCTGCGGATGAATTGCCGCCCCGTATTCGTTCTTTCATTAGCATACCAATGCGAAAGGAGTATTCTTTATGAAGAACTGTATTTCCCGTTTCTGCCTGCTTGCCTTGCTTCTCCTGATGACCATCGCCCCTGTCCGCGCGGAAATTATCGGGCAAACGACGGAGAACGAGTACATCCACCGCCTGATTGCGGACAACGGGCAGGAACTCTGCTTCGTGTCCGGCGAGAAAGACCCGTGCCTTTCCTATGCGGATGTCAACTTCGACGGCATCAACGATGTGGTGATACTGACACAGCGCGGCGCGAGCAATTTCGTCTACCAGTTTTTCATTTTTGATGGCGAACAGTATGTTCTCTGTCCGCTGACGTTCACGAATTATGACCTTGATGCGGAACACAAAATTGTAAGGAGTTCTGTGAACGGCGGCTTGGCGGGCGGCATTCACAGAGAAACGCTGTACCGTTTTGAGGGGACGGAGGCGGTACTGCTGCGCTGGGCGGTTGGCGAGGAGAAAGAGGACTGGACGTTCGACGCGGATGGTTATACCGTCCGGCACTACAATGATGTGCTGACCCTGCAGGTCTGGGAACATGATCCGGATATGGACGGCATCCTGATTTTTGAGCAGGATGTATCTACTGAAGATGAAAATGCGCTGAGGGAAGCGTTTCAAGCGGAAAATGACGCGCTCTGGTCGGGCATCCGCTAAGGCACCACCGCATTTGTGCGGTGTTACCTTAAAAAAGTTAGTCACATCGAACGAAACCGCTTGACAATCCGCCGCACTGGTGCTATCATTCGGATACCCCGATGGGGTATATTGCATTCATCGAAAGGATGAGGGCTGATGACAAAAACGACACTGAAAATTGACGGCATGATGTGCGGCATGTGCGAGAGCCATGTCAACGACGCAATCCGCAAGGATTTCCCGGCGGTTAAGAAGGTTACTTCCTCCCACGGCAAAGGTGAAACGGTGGTCATTTCCGAAAATCCGCTGGACGAAGCGCAGGTGAAAGCTGCGATTGCCGCGACGGGCTATGATTTCAAGGGCATGTCAAGCGAGCCGTATCAGAAGAAGCGTTTCCTTCTCTTCTGATGGTTTCATTCGCACAACAAAAAGCAGGGCTGTCTCCGGCGTGGAGGTAGTCCTGCTTTTTGTGTCCTGTGTTAGTTGATTTTTGTTGTGCAGGGGGCTTCACCTCTGCGGAGGCGACAAGAAGGCATGAAAACAGATGAAGTCTGCGGTCGCCCCCTGCCCCCTTCGCTATTTCCCCCACTTGATATGCTTCATGTGCTTCATCACCAGCGTGGCGCTCACGCCGGTCAGCGCGCCGAAGAGAATGCCGCTGAGCATCAGGACAGCCATGTAGTACGCCAATTGCGACGTGTGGAGGATAATCATCGCCATCACGATTTGCCCGACGTTGTGCATCACACCGCCGACAATGCTGACCGTGACCGGGTGCATCCACTTCATGCGCGAAAGGAGACACATGCTTGCCAGCGACAGCACACCGCCTGCCAGTGCGTACGGCAGTGCCGCTACGCCGCCCAAAAACAGCGAGGACAGCACCACCTTCAGCAGCATCAGCACCCACGCCGTCGGCAGGGACAGCATGTAGACCGCGAAAATCAGCACGCCGTTGCTTAAACCCAGCTTGATGCCCGGTACGCCCAGCAGCGGCGGAAACAGGCTCTCCACCCAGCCCAGCACCAGCATCAGCGTCAGCAGCACACTGCACAGCGCAAGCTGCTTTGTGGTGATTTGCTGCTTATTCATTTGCTGCGTCCTCCTGCACGGTCGTCAGCCAGTCCATCAATTCGTCGCGGCTGTACAGCTGGAGCGTCACCTGATTCGGCAGACAGATAATCCTGTTGCCCAAAATGCGTGTGTCCTTGTTTTCCAGCGTCACTTCACCCTGCTCCACGCAATCCTGATTGTCGCAGTTCGCCTCGTGCATGTCGATGCTTGTCGGGGTGACATGGACGATGTTGATGCAGTCGCCGTGGCGGAAGCGATAATAGCCCTCTTCGGTCAGCGGAATTGGCTGATACGTTTTGTCACCGACGGTGACGACGAGGAATGCCTCCACCTGCGACAGGTCGGGGGTGGCAGTGGCTTCGGGGGCGTCCGTGACTTCCGACGCGGCAGCCGCTTCCGGTGCCGCGGTGATTTCGGGGGTCGCCGCTGCCTCCGGTGTGCTGGTCGCAAGCTCTGTCGGAGCCTCGGTCGGCGCATCTGTTGCGGTCAGGGGCAGCAAAGGCGCATTGGCGTCTACATTCGCGGGTGCGTTCCGCCGCAGCACAACCATCAGCACCGCCACAATCAGCAGCAGCGCTGCCACAATCAGCACATTGCACCACAGGCCATTCCGCTTCGCCTTAGGATTCGTTTCCTTCTTCATACCCGTTCCGCACAATCCTTTCGTTATTGAGTATCCCCATCATACAACGCCGAGTCGGATTCGTCAAGGGGCGCGCGCGCAGGTGTTACAAACTTGTCACAAAGCGGCGAATCCATCCCGATGTCAGCAGGCACTTTTGCCCGTTTTATTGGAAGCGGAACGCATTAGTCCGCGCCGCCCCATGGCAACGAAACCGACAATATCCGCAATCAGCCAGCCCGCCGGAATTGCCAGCCAAATCGCCATCATGCCGAAATGCGGCGCGAAGGCGTAGGACAGCACAACGCGCAGCCCAAGCGAAAGCACCGTCAGGACGATGCTCATGCCCGCCTGCTCCAAACCGCGGAAAATGGCATAAAGCAGGAACAGGAAGCCGATGCCGATGTAGCACAGCCCCTCGGTGCGCAGGTACGTTACGCCGATGGAAAGAGACTCCGCCGATGCATTCTCGAGGAACACAAGCAGCAGCGGCTCGGCGAAAATCGCCACGAGCGTGGAAACAATCAGGCAGAAGCCGCCGGAAAGCAGGAACGCTGTGCGGATGCCGTGACGGAGGCGCTGCGGCTGATTCGCCCCCTGATTCTGGGCGACGAAGGTCGCGAAGCCGTTGCCGAAGTCCTGCGCGGGGCTGTACGCCAGAGCGTCAATCTTCACGCCGGCGGTGAATGCCGCCATCGCTGCCAGACCGAAGCTGTTCACGAGACTCTGGACACACAGGATGCCGAAATTCATGATGGACTGCTGAATGCTGGTCATGGCAGAGACGGAGAAGATGCGCCTGAACAGCGCGCGGTCGGGGCGCAGGTCGTGCTGCGAGGGCGTCAGCGCCGGAACGCGGAAGAGCACATAACCTAAGCACAGGAAACCGGACAGTACTTGCGAAATAAGCGTCGCGACGGCAGCGCCCGCCACGCCCCACGGCAGCACCGCCACGAACAGAAAGTCCAGCGCGACGTTCGTCAGCGACGAAATCAGCAGGAAAACCAGCGGCGCGGTTGAATTGCCAACGGCGCGGAGCATACACGCCCCGAAGTTATACAGGAACGTCGGGATGATACCGATGAACACAATCAAGAGGTAGCGGGAGAGAACGCCCTGCGCTTCAGGCGGAATGCGCAGGAGCGTCATCATGACGGGCAGGAGCGCGTAGGACAGGACAGTCAGCAGCGCTGATACGCCCGCAATCAGCACAAACGCATTGCCGACCGCTTTGCGCACGCCGGCATCGTCTTCCTGCCCGAAAAGCTGGCTGACAACCACGCCGCTGCCCATGCACAGCCCGGTGACGATGCTCGTGAGCAGAATCATGACGGAAAACGCGCTGCCGACGGCGGCAAGGGCGATTTCACCGCAGTATCGCCCGACGACGAAGGTGTCCACAAGGTTATAAAGCTGCTGGAGCAGATTGCCCGCCATCAGTGGCAGAGAAAAACGGAGCAGTCCGCGGAAAATCGAACCATGGGTCAAGTCAATATTCATAATAAAGGAATTCTCCTTTCGCTGCACAGGATAGTATAGGTGAAAAAACGGGAAACGTCAAGTATGGCGCAAAGGCAGAGAAATCAAGGCAAAGAACGAAAAAAACAAAGAAAAAACAATTTTGGTTCGAAAACGATTTCACATCGTCGAATCAAGGAATTGCTGTGAAAGTGGGGAATTTTGCAGGAAGATTGGTCAAAAATTGCAAGCGGCAAGCCCTTGACAACCTTGCGTCAATTCCTCTATAATGAATATCAACGTATCATTTGCATCGTGTCATTTGATACGAAATTTATTGGAGGGGTTAGACCATGAAGAAGATTCTCTCTCTGGTCCTGTCTGCGTGCATGATGCTGAGTGCGGCTGCGCTGGCAGAAGGCACGTTCACGCCTGCTGATTCCTACGATGTCGGTGAGCGCGTGTACAACGCGGGCACTGTCACGCTGGAAAAGAGCGAGGGGAGCGCGCAGACGGTTTCTACCGATCAGTATGTCGGCGAAGCTGGCAAGGATTACACCGATGAAAAGGTGTACACCTACAATGGCTACACTCCCGGCATTAACTCTTCTCTGAACTGGGACCCGCTGTCCTGGGAAACGAACGAAGACTCTGATATTTTGAGCTATGTCAGCTCTGGTTTCTACACCTTCGTTCTGAATTCTGAAAAGGACGGCTACTCCGTCATGCCCGAACTGGCTGCTGAAATGCCGGTGGACGTGACCGCTGAGTATGTCGGTCAGTACGGCGTGAAGGAAGGCGAGACCGCCAAGGCTTGGCGTATCGCGCTGAACAAGCTCGCCAAGTGGGAAGATGGCACCCCCATCACCGCTGATGACTATGTGTACTCCATGCAGCAGCTGCTCAACCCGAAGATGCTGAATCGCCGCGCTGACAGCTACTATGCTGGCGAGTTCGTCATCTACAACGCGAAGAACTACCTCTACGCGGGCAAGACGACCTATGACCTGATTGCAGACACTGCCGAGAACCTCATTGCCGCCGGCACCGATGTGTACCTCGACATGAGCGCTTGGGGCATGGTTGGCGCGCTGGACGCGGAGGGCAATCCCGCGCCGCAGTATGTGAACATTGCGGACGACACGATGTACCGCGATGCTTCTGTTGAAGACGAAACCGCTGCCGAAGCGTGGGTCTCCGCGAAGTACCTGTTTGACAACTACTTCGCCGCGGGTCAGCAGTATGAGTCCATGCAGGCTCAGTACCTGTACACCGCCAGCATCGCGGATGCCGCAACGTGGGACGAAGTTGGCTTCAAGAAGGTTGACGATTACACCGTTGACTTCATCCTGGCCAGCCCCGTGAACGAAGCGAACTTCTATGTGCCCTACAACCTGTCTTCCGCCTACCTGGTCTACAAGCCCGTTTACGAAGCCTGCAAGACCTTCTACAAGGACGGCAAGAAAGTTGCCACCGAGGAAGAAGCGGATGAAATCAAGTCCAGCTACGGCCGTTCCGTGGAGAACACGGTTTCCTACGGCCCGTACAAGCTTGCTTCCTTTGAGCTGGACAAGGAATACACCCTGACCCGCAATGACAACTGGTATGGCTATCATGACGGCAACCACGTCGGCCAGTATCAGACGGACAACTACAAGGTGACCTGCATTGCCGACCACGCGACTCAGGTGCTGGCGTTTGAAAAGGGCGAGATTGATGAAATCGCTCTGCAGGCGGACGACCTGAAGAAGTACGGCAACAGCAAGTACATCAAGTACGGCCCGAACAACGGCTACACCACCAAGCTGACCATGAACACCGACTATGAGAAGCTGCTGTCTCACGGCACCAATAGTCAGGTTCTGGTGATCCCGGAATTCCGTCAGGCGATTTCTTACTCCTATGACCGTAAGGAATTCGCTTCCTCCTTCACCGCGGCTGGCACGGCTGGCTTTGGTCTGATCAACGAACTGTACTGCTACGACCCCTTCACCGGCGCGCTGTATCGTGACAGCGAACCCGCGAAGGCAGTCCTCTGCCGTCTGTTCGACCTGACCTGGGGCGAGGGCGGCGACTACGACACCCTCGACGAAGCGTACGAAGCCATGACCGGCTACGAGGTCGAAAAGGCGCGCGCGCTGATGGCGGTTGCGTATGACAAGGCTGTTGCTGCCGGCATCTACGATGGCACCAGCGACATCAAGATTGACCTGCGCGTGTACCAGAGCGACGCTATCTACGTCAACATGTTCAACTACCTGAACGCCGCGCTGAAGAACGCTTGCGTTGGCACGCCGTTTGAAGGCAAGGTCGAAATGACCATGACCGTGGACACCGACTACTACGAAACCATGCAGTCCGGCAACGCGGACATGATCTTCACCACTTGGGGCGGCGCGACGATGTCTCCCTTCGGCGTGTTCGGCAACTGCTACACCGACGATGCGTTCGGCGGCGGCAACCAGAACGAATACGGCTATGACACCACCACCATCGACATTGTTTACAATGTGGAAGGCGTTGGCGAAATCACCGACACCCTGCAGAACTGGGCGAACTGGTGCAACAGCCAGAACGTTCCGTCCATCGAGGAAAAGCTGGGCAAGTTCACTGATTACACCTACGACACTCGTCTGCAGTTTGCGACCGCTGTCGAAGGCGCGTTCATGAACTGGTATCCCTGCTCCTCCATCTACTACCGCAACACCGCGAGCATGAACTCCCAGAAGGTGAACACCGTTGTTGATTCCTACGTCACGCTGATCGGCTTCGGCGGCATCCAGTACATGACGTACAACTACGATGACGCTGAGTGGGCGGACTACATTGCCAACAACACCCTGGAATACTAATTCAAGGCGCACATTTGCCGTGATTCTCTGAACCTCGGCACGGGCATGGGGGCCTTTTGACCCCCATGCCCGATGTGCGTGTTAAAAAACGGTTGATTTTCGGGCGTTTCTTAAGGGGACGCTATGATTCCAAAGAGAAAAGTACAGAATAGTGATTCCTTAAGAAATGCCCAATAGGGATTCAATCCAGTCAGGCAAGCCCAGTCCGCGGTGATGCGCATCTCCAGCCGCATCCTCCGCGACCCCGTCACGGGTGGGGCGACGCACTCTGACGGCCGGAAGCAGGGGGGCAGCAGGGTTTCCCGCCCCTTCCGCTCAATATGAAAAACGGAGGTAACGTGGAATGTCCAAAAATGGTATGACACGATACATCATCAAGCGTGTCCTGTACATGTTCCTGGTGCTGTTCATCATCATGACCATGTGTTTTATCCTGATTAAGCTGCTGCCGCTGCCCGCCGTCCGCGAAATGGGCCGCGACATCAACCTCGTGCTCGCCAAGCGCGAAAAGATGGGCTACAACAAGCCGATCATGGTGCAGTACTTCCTGTACCTGAAGAGCATCCTGACCGAATGGGACTGGGGTGTTGGCGAGCAGATGTATGAAGGTCTGGGCGTCTGGGATGTGATGATGCAGAAGCTGCCGTACACGGTGCTGGTCAACCTGTATTCTATCCTGATTGCGATTCCGCTGGGCCTTGCTTTCGGCATCTATGCGGCGCTGAAGAAGAACAAGTGGCAGGATAACCTCATCTCCACCATGGTCATGGTCTTCATCTCGGTGCCAAGCTATGTGTACGCCTTTCTTGTGCAGTATTTCCTGTGCTTCAAGCTCGGCTGGTTCCCCTTGCAGGCAGCAAGCTTGTCACAGGCAGGGTCACTATTCAGCTGGACAATGTTTGTATCGCTGATTCCGGCAGTGCTGTCGCTGGGCTTCGGCGTTGTGGCAGGCCTGACGCGCTACACCCGTGCGGAGCTGAGCGAGGTGCTGACCGGTGACTACATGCTGCTGGCGCGCACGAAAGGTCTGACCAAGGCACAGGCAATTTCCCGTCACGCGCTGCGCAACGCAATGGTCGTCATCCTGCCGATGATTATTGGTGAATTCATCGGTATTCTGGGCGGCTCGATGATTATTGAAAACATCTTCGGCATTCCCGGCATCGGCAACCTGTACATCAACTCCATCAATGTCCGCGATTATAATTTCTTCATGGCGCTGAACGTGTTCTATACGGCAATCGGCCTGGTTTCGGGCATTGTCATTGACATCAGCTACGGGTTTATTGACCCGCGCATCAGAATGGGGTCGAAGAAATGATGGAAAAGAATCTGTATCCGGAAATCCCGAAGGAAAAGTTTGCGTTTATTCACAAGGATGAGCGCATCCATGACGAAAAGCTGCAGACCAAGTCCATCAGCTATCTGGGCGACGCGTGGCTGCGCTTCCGCAAGAACAAGTCCTCCGTTGTGGCGTTCTGCCTGATTGTGTTCCTGCTGCTGTTTGCCATCATCACGCCGTTTGTCTCGCCGTACACGGTGCAGTTCCGCGACGGCTACTACAAGTCGGTGCTGCCGAAGAACACGCTGTTTGAAAACGCGGGTTTCTGGGATGGCGCACGCAAGGAAAAGGTCAGCGAAATCGGCTACCATTACTATAACGCCATCGGTCAGGAAACGGGCGTGCCGGTCGTGAAGAAGGTATATGACGACTACACCGATGCCAATGGCGTGAAGTACTACAACCTGCGCGTGGATTCCTACGCGCTGGTCGGCTTCGCGTATGTCAACCTGAGCGAAACGGAATACAACAACCTGATGGCGTATCAGAACGAGAAGGACATTCAGGTCATCTACCCGCTGCAGAAGACCCACAATTCGCAGTACATGATGGGCAACGGCGGCGCGAACTTCTGGTACCAGCTCAAGGACGAGAGCGTGAACACCAACGGTGATCCGGCGCTGGATGAAAACGGCAGCCTGATTCCGAACTACCTCACGTCCGACAACCCGAACAAGGCGAACTACAACAGCAAGCGCATTGCCGGCGACGACGGCGCGGATGGGCAGTGGTACACCTACGCCCAGAAGAACCAGACTGGCTACCGCGTGCGTGTGCACTATCTGGAGTACTTCCGCTATGTCAACGGCTATGAACCCACGTTCATTTTCGGCACGAACAACTACGGGCAGGATATTTTCACCTGCTTGGCAGTCGGCGCGCGCCTGAGCTTCCTGCTGTCCATCGTCGTGGCGAGCATCAACTTCATCCTCGGCGTGCTGTACGGCTCCATCGAGGGCTACTACGGCGGCGCGGTTGACATGGTGATGGAGCGTATCTCCGACGTGCTGAATAGCGTGCCGTTCATGGTCGTCGCAACCCTGTTCCAGCTGCACTTGGCGGAAAAGGTGGGCGTGCTGCCATCCCTGCTGTTCGCTTTCGTGCTGACCGGCTGGGTTGGTACGGCGGCGCGTGTGCGTACGCAGTTCTACCGCTTCAAGGGTCAGGAATACGTCTTGGCGGCGCGCACGCTGGGCGCATCCGACGCTCGCTTGATTTTCAAGCACATCTTCCCGAACAGCCTGGGCACCATCGTGACCGGCGCGGTCATGACCATCCCCGGCGTCATTTTCTCCGAATCCATGCTCAGCTACCTGCACATCATCAATCTGGAAACGTCGTCGCTGACCTCCATCGGCACGCTGCTTTCCGGCGGTCAGGCGTACTTGAGCACCTACCCCCACATCATCATGTTCCCGGCAATCTTCATCGCCATTTTGGAAATTGCCTTCAACCTGTTTGGTAATGGCCTGCGCGACGCGCTGAATCCTTCGTTGAGAGGAGCGGACGACTGATATGGCAAAGCTGGAAGTCCGAAACTTGACCATCTCCTTCCGCACAAACAACGGTGCGGTTCGCGCAGTGCGCGATATTTCCTTCAATCTGGAGGAAGGCGAAACGCTCGCCATCGCCGGTGAATCCGGTTCCGGCAAGTCCGTCACCACCCGTGCTATCATGGGCATTCTGGCGGGCAACGCCATGGTGGATGCGGGCGAAATCATCTACGACGGCAAGGATTTGCTGAAGATTCCGGAAGAAGAGTTCCACACCCTGCGCGGCCACAAGCTGGCCATGGTGTTCCAAGACCCGCTGAGCGCCCTGAACCCTATCATGCGCATCGGTAAGCAGCTGACGGAAGCCATGCTGCTGAACAACAAGGAACGCCGCCGCGATGGCAAGGAACGCTTCAACAGCCTGCTGGCGCAGCTCGAAAAGACGATGGTGGCGGATGCCGAGGCGCGCGGACAGGGCGCACAGGCGCGCGAAGCCATCCACGCCAAAACGAAGCAGTTCGACCACTTTGCTTCCGTTGGGCTGAAGATGGAATATACCTATAAGGAAGCAATGGAATCCATCGTCGAGTGCATGGATGGCTTGGACGAAATCGACAATGCCATCCTGACGAGCAAGGACAAGGATGTCCGCGAAATCTGCGGCCGCATCCGCAAGTCCCTGAAGCATATCTTCGACCCGTACACCTTCGATGAGAATGACCCGGAAATCGCGAAGTGGCATACGGCGCTGGAAGGCTTCCAGAAGAACTACACGCGCCGCCGCGAAAGCGAAATGCGCGCGCTGATGGCGGACATGACCGCTAAGCTGGGCGCGATGGTGAATGCGCAGGAGCCGAACTTCTTCTGCATCGGCTATCTGGCGGCGAGTGGCAAAACGCCCGACCCGAAAAAGCAGTCCATCACCGAGCTGAACCAGATGGCGCGCGAAACGCTCGACCGCGAGTTCATGATTGACTTCTTGCAGGACATTGCTCACGCGCTCCAGTACTCCAGCCAGCAGGCGGCGAAATCGCAGCAGGCGGCGGTGGATACGCTCCGCAGCGCCCTGAAGGTCTATCAGCAAAAGCCGCTGAACGAGGGCGAATGCAAGGAAGCGCTGCACAAATCGGCTGCAGCGGTTGAAGCAGCCATCGACAAGCTGCAGCTGGATAAGGACAATCAGGCGTACGTCTACCGTTCGGGTGCACAGTCTTACATCGACCGCTATGCCCGCTCCAAGACGCACAATCCGAAGGAAGAAAAGCGCTACGCCCGCGAGCAGAAGAAGTTTGAGGCGCAGAAGGCGAAGGGCAAGAATCCGCCGTCCGTCATCCCGAAAAACCTGATTGACGCGGATATGGCGCAGCACAACCTCTGCGAAATGACCCAGAGCCTGCTGAAGCACTTTGAGGAACTCATCGCGGCGAGCGAGACGAAGGACTTTGACGTGCTGGCGGTGGAAATGGTGGACTACATGAAGGCGCGCGCGCAGGATTACGCCTTCAAGCTCACCAAGGGCATGGCGCGCCACCGCGCCATCGAATTGATGAAGGAAGTTGGTATTCCGGAGCCGCACAAGCGTTTCTATCAGTATCCCTTTGAGTTCTCCGGCGGTATGCGTCAGCGCATTGTTATCGCTATTGCGCTGTCCGCGAACCCGGATATCCTCATCTGCGATGAACCGACAACCGCACTGGACGTGACCATTCAGGCGCAGATTCTGGAACTGATTAACCGCCTGAAGAAGGAACGCCGCCTGTCGGTCATCTTTATCACGCACGACCTTGGCGTTGTGGCGAACATGGCGGACCGCATTGCCATCATGTACGCCGGCAAGATTGTCGAGTACGGCACGGCGGATGATGTGTTCTACGACCCGCGCCACCCGTATACATGGGCGCTGCTGTCCTCCATGCCGGACTTGGAGACGCGCGAGAAGCTGGAAGCTATCCCCGGTACGCCGCCGGATATGATTCTGCCGCCGAAGGGCGATGCTTTCGCCGCGCGCAACAAGTACGCAATGGAAATCGACTTTGAGGAACAGCCGCCGATGTTCCATGTCAGCGAGACGCATATGGCGGCGACGTGGCTGCTGCATCCGAACGCGCCGAAGGTAAATCCGCCGGCGATTGTGGTGGAACGCATTGAACGCATGAAGAAGGAGCAGGCTGAACGAGAGGCAGCAGAAGCCTTGCAGAACGCGAAGAAAGGAGCCGCCGAAGCATGAAAATCGCAAAGGGAATCGCCTCGGTGCTGAAAACGATTGGGCTGGTGGTTATGGCCATCGCCATCGTAATGAGCATCTATGTTGTGGCGAATGACGGTGCGGGATGGTCTACGCTATCGGGGGCGCTGCGCTCTTATCAGCAGAACGCTTCCGTGGTTACGCGCGCTTGGTTCGACAAGCAGTATTTCTCCGCCATGATTGATGCCGCGTCCACCAAGACGCTGGGCGGGGACGTGCGCCAGAATCGCGCGCTGACGTTCTATACGACGTGGGTGAATGAACTGGCAGCGGGGCAGGACGCGCTGTCCAAGCAGAAGTTGGATGCTTTCTGCGCTGATTTCGATCAGAATTTCGACGTGGATGCGTATCTGACGCTCTATGAGCAGCAGGAAAGCGGCAGCGACAGCCGCCTGCTGGCGGAATCGTTTGACTACCTGAACAAAGTCATGACGCCGGCGGCGCCCAAGGGCAAGCCGATTAAGATTGCCACCGCCAATACCGAGCCGGATGTTGCAGCGTTCTACGAAACGTTTGCGCAGGAGCACGGCGAAGAAGCAGGCAGCTATCTGGAATTCGTGGAAACGCTGACGACGATGGTTCGTGCGTCGGTGGATGCAGGCAACAAGCCGGCTTCCATGAAGAAATATCTGAATGCACTGAGCTTTGAGGACTACGCCGCTGCACTGGCGGAGCAGCGCACGCTGGAGCGCGTCGACACGGAGGATATCCGCGACGAGTTTGCCGCGCTGGTGGAGCAGAAGAAGCAGGGCGAAGCGATTGACTTGGAAGCGTTCGTGCAGAGCAAGTACGAGGCGCTTCAGGCACGCTATCCGAGCGAAAACCTCGGCACGCTGGATGTGTTCGCGACGACGCTGTTGGAACGGATGCAGAGCGAAGACTTTGACGGCTCGCTCAGCAGCCTGCTGAAGGCGGTGCAGGTGTCCGTGGCGGCAGCGCCGACTTACCAGACTGCGCTGAAGTCTCTGGCAGAAACGACCGTCAAGAAGTCTGACGACAGCAACGCCATTTCGCTGGTGATTGCGCTGTGGTGGCTGGCGGCGCGCTGGGTGTGGCTGTGGCTGGTTGGCATCGTGCTGCTGGTAATCGCGCGTGTGATGAACGCTATCACGGACAAGGTGACGCTGGCTCGTCTGGAGCACGCGGGCATTGAGGAAGAAAGCGACGTCCTCCTGCGCGTCAATCACCTGAAGCAGTATTTCCGCAGCGGCGACTATATCAACAAGGCCGTTGATGACGTCAGCTTCTACATCAAGAAGGGCGAAGTCTTTGGTCTGGTGGGCGAGTCTGGCTGCGGCAAGACCACGACGGGCCGCACCATCATCAACCTGTACGACCCGACCGAGGGTGACGTGTACTTCCAGGGCCTGCGCATTTCGTCCACGCAGAACGGTCTGCCGGTGCTGATTCGCAGCCTGAAAAACGACTTCGAGGAAAAGCAGCGCCAGATGAAAGCCGCGCTGAAGGAAAAAACGGAGAAGAATCCGACGCAGGCGGCGGCGCTGAAGGCGGAATACGACCAGAAGATTAAGGAAATGCGCAAGGAACTGAAGGAGAAAATCCGTCAGGCACGCACGAACGCATTGGAATCTTCTGTGGAAAAGAGCAAGTGCGTCGAGAAGTACCGCGAGAAGCGCAAGGCAGAGCTGACCGCGGCGTTTGAGGCAGACAGCAAGACGCTGTCCGGTCAGGCGCTGGAGGAACGGAAGGCGCGCTACGAGCAGGACATGAAGGTTGCCGCGAAGGACAACATCATGACCAAGATGCAGATGATTTTCCAAGATCCGATTGCCTCGATTAACCCGCGCATGACTGTGCGTGAGATTATTGCAGAAGGTCTGAAAATCCGCGGCATCAAGGACGAAAAGTATATCGACGAAAAGGTCTACGAGGTGCTGGATCTGGTTGGTCTGGTGCGCGAGCACGCCGACCGCTATCCGCATGAGTTCTCCGGCGGCCAGCGCCAGCGTATCGGCATTGCCCGCGCCATCGTGCTGGAGCCTGACCTCATCATCGCCGACGAACCCATTTCCGCGCTGGACGTGTCGATTCAGGCACAGGTTATCAACCTGCTGAACGACCTGCGCAACAAGATGGGCTTGACCATCATGTTTATTGCGCATAACCTGTCCGTCGTCAAGTACTTCTCCGACCGCATCGGTGTCATGTACTACGGCAAGCTGGTGGAGCTGGCGGATTCCGACGAGCTGTTCGAGCATCCGCTGCATCCGTACACCAAGTCGCTGCTGTCCGCGATTCCGTACCCGGATCCGCATCACGAGAAGCATCGTCAGCGCATTGAGTACAAGCCCCTGAAGGAGCATGACTACTCGGTGAACAAGCCGTCCCTGCGGGAAATCAAACCCGGACACTTCATCAACTGCAACGACGAAGAGTTTGAACGGTATAAGAAGGAGCTTGGGCTTTGAAAAAATCAAAGCGGGCGATGCCCTACTGGATTTGCATCGCCATCGGCGCGCTGATATTTGCTGGCGTTGCGTCGATGCGCAGTATCTGGATGCTGAGCGAGCGGGAGGAAATCCTGAGCGGCTTGTGCGACGCACTTTTTGTGCCGGGGGCGCTGCTGACCTGTGTGGGTCTGCTGACGTTCACGGCGCGCGAAGGTGTGCTGGACATCATTTCCTACGGTTTCCGAAACCTGCTGGTGCTTTTCGCGCCCGGAAAGCATAAGCATCAGCACTACTACGACTACAAGATGGCGAAGGAAGCCAACCGCGGCAAGGGCACGCATGCGCCGCTGGTGGTCGGTCTGGTGTTCATCCTGCTGGCCGGTGTGTGCCTCATCTTCTATTACTACGGCCTTTGATTTGGTACCTGAGAAAGCCGCCTTCGAGAAAACGGAGGCGGTTTTCTCTACCTCCGGTGTTGTTTTCGACGCATAATCATGGTATAATGCAGACAGCGTTTCTGACGCACTAAGATGAAGGGGGATTCTCTTCCATGAACAAGATTCTTTCGACGAAAAACGCACCCGCCGCGATTGGCCCGTATTCGCAGGGCGTTCAGGCGGGCAATACGGTGTATGTGTCCGGACAGCTGTATTTTGTGCCGGAAACGGGCGAGCTGCTGGAAGGCACGATTGGGGAGATGACAGAGCAGTGCATGAAGAACATTGCCGCGATTCTGACGGAAGCGGACTGCACGTTGGCGGACATCGTGAAAACGACGATTTTCCTGAAGGATTTGAACGACTTTGCCGCGGTGAACGAAGCCTACGGGAAGTTCTTCCCGCAGAATCCGCCGGCGCGTGCGTGTGTGCAGGTGGCGAAGCTGCCGCGGGATGCGAAGGTGGAGATTGAGGCGATTGCGGTGAAGGGCTAATCACCGCAGGTGATTGTTCTTTGGGACGGCATGGCTGTTCTTTTAATAGCGGCTTGCGATTGTCGCAGGGATTTCGCCTCTGCGGAGGCGACAAGGGGGCAATGAAAACAGGTGAAGCCTGCGGTCGCCCCCTTGACCCCTTCGCCGGTCGCCTCCCATGCAGCTTGAATTTTTCCGTTACTTCTTATGGATAACCACGCGAAAACTGCATGAGAGTGTTACCAATCCAATCGCGCGAAAGGGTCAAGGGACGAAGTCCCTTGCAGGGTGCAGGGGCAGCGCCCCTGCCGGAGTCCAGAGGCAGAGCCTTTGGCGTTTCCCCCAAAATAAGGAGAAGATAGATGAGTAAGCATATACTGCTGGTGCATGATCTGGCGGGGTATGGGAAGGTGTCGCTGAGCGCAATGATGCCGGTGCTGTCGCATATGGGACATCACCTGTACACGCTGCCGACGGCGCTGGTGAGCAACACGCTGGATTACGGGAAATTCTACATTCAGGAAACGACGGAATACATGCGCCAGTCGCTGAAAGTCTGGGCGGAACTGGGATTCTCGTTCGATGTGGTGTCCACAGGGATGATTCTGTCAGCGGAACAGGCGGCACTGGTGTCTGACTTCTGTGAGCAGTCCGCGAAGAAAGGCGCGCTGGTCTTTGTTGACCCCATCATGGGCGACGAGGGCAAGCTGTACAACGGCGTAGGGGAGGAAACCATCGCCCATATGCGCAAGATGGTCGCCGTGGCGGACTGCATCGTGCCGAACTACACCGAGGCGGCGTATCTGGCGGATGTGCCCTATCACGAGGACATGACCGAGGAAGAAGCGCGCGCACTGACAATTCGCCTGCACGAAATGGGCGCGAAATCCGTCGTCGTGACGAGCGCGAAGGTGGACGGCGAGAACTGCGTCGTCGGATATGACGGCACGGAGGGCGAATTTTTCCGCATCCCGTTCGACCTCATTCCAGTGCGCTTCGTCGGCACGGGCGATATTTTCGCCGCAGTGATGCTGGGGCGGCTGGTGGACGGCGTGGCGCTTCAGGAATCGACGCACCGCGCAATGGACGCCGTGCGCACGATGATTGACCGCAACCGCGACAAGGAGGACAAGTACCTCGGCATCCCGATTGAAACGTGCTTGGAGGTGCTGGACGAATGAAGCGCCCGCGCCTGCGCATCACGCTGATTGACCGCAAGGGCAGCTGCCCCTGCCATCATGGGTATAAAATCGGCGATTCGTGGGATTTTGACACCGAGCGCGGTCAGCTCTGCCCGATGGCGATGCACGTTGCGTTCCTGTATGCGGACATCATCCGCTATGGCGGCAGCATCCCCGGTCAGCCGGACGGCACAGCGGTGTTCTCCTGCCCGGATGCGGACACGCTGAACATCTTCCGCGTGGAGCGGATAGAGGAATAACGCCCGGACGCGGGGCATATCCTCCTTACCGAATCGGAAGGAGGGGAATTGCCCTATGACAGGAACACAGACTGTGCGCCGGACGACAACGCGCGCACGCCGTGGCGGCTCGATGCAGCTGCTGCGCGGGCTGGGCGCGGCGATGCTGACGACCATCATCGTCGTGGCGGTTTTTGCGCTGCTGATGCAGTGGGTGAAGCCGACGGAGGACACTGTGCGCATCTTCAACCAGCTGCTGAAGGTCGTTTCCGTCGCTATCGGGACGTACATCGCCGTTGGGCGCGGTCAGGAAGGCGGACTGCTGCGCGGCGCGCTGATTGGGCTGCTGTACATGGCGCTGGGCGTGGCGGCCTATGCGCTGCTGAGCGGTCAGGGCGCGCCGTGGACGGCATATTTGGCTGATCTTGCTATGGGAACGGCGACCGGCGGGATAATCGGCGCGATTGTGTCGAATATTTCCGGAAAGTGATTGCAATTAGAACCCGAATCGTGTATAATGCCCATATACCCCTTTTTAAGAAATGGAGGATTACAACTATGAAGCATATCGAAACCATCCAGAAGCCCTGCCTGAAGAACTCTCTGGCCCACGGCGGCTGCGGCGAATGCCAGGCATCCTGCCAGTCCGCTTGCAAGACCAGCTGCACCGTCGCCAACCAGTCCTGCGCCAACAAGGAAAACAGCGACGTGCTCGCGGGCAACGAGGGCAAGCTCAACCGTCTGTACAACCGGAAGTAATGATACGCTTTCCAGATTCGTCTGGCAATCGTATCCGGTTCGGAACAGGCAAAGGCGGAGGCGGCATCATGCGCCTTCGCTTTTTTCGGGTGCAAGGGTGCAAAAAGTATCCTTGCGGTTTATCTAACTCAGGAGGAATAATAGCAATGATTCATACCTTCAAGGCGGTTGGTCAGCCGATGCTGCTGGACGTTGGCAGCGGCGCTGTTCACGCCATCGACGACATGGCGTTTGACGTGCTGGAAATGTGGAATGACCACACGCCGGAAGAGATTCGGGATGCGCTGAAAGAGAAGTACACGGCGCAGGAGCTGGACGAAGTTATCGGTGAACTGAAGCAGCTCGAAGAACTCGGCGCGCTCAATGCCCCGGATAATTATGATGACGTGAAGCAGGTGACCGAGCCGGGCGTGGTGAAGTCCATGTGCCTGCACGCGGCGCATGACTGCAACCTGCGCTGCAAGTACTGCTTCGCGGCGACGGGCGACTTCTGCATGGGCGAGCGCAAGCTGCTGCCCTACGAGGTCGGCAAGGCGGCAATTGACTGGCTGGTGGCGCACTCCGGCAAGCGTGTCAATCTGGAGCTGGACTTCTTCGGCGGCGAACCGCTGATGAACTTCCCCGTCGTCAAGCAGCTGGTGGAATACGGCCGCTCCATCGAGAAGGAAAAGAACAAGCACTTCAAGTTCACAATGACGACGAACTGTGTGCTGATGAACGACGAAATCATGGACTTCCTGAACAAGGAAATGAGCAACGTCGTCATCTCCATCGACGGCCGCCGCGAAGTGCATGACCGGATGCGCCCGACCATCAACGGCAAGGGCAGCTATGACATCATCATGAACAAGGCGCAGGAGTTCGTCCGCCGCCGCAATGCCTGCGACAAAGAATATTACGTCCGCGGTACGTTTACCGGCTTTAACAAGGATTTTGGCAACGACGTGCTTCATTTGGCGGATCAGGGCTTTGACCAGATCAGCGTCGAGCCAGTTGTGACCGACCCGAAGTGCGAATACGCCCTGCGCGAGGAGGATTTGCCCGAAATCCGCGAGGAATACGAGCGCTTGGCGCAGATTTATATGGATCGCCGCGCGAACGGCAAGTGGTTCAACTTCTTCCACTTCATGGTGGACTTGGAGGGCGGCCCGTGCCTGCGCAAGCGTTTGACCGGCTGCGGCGCGGGCAACGAGTATGTTGCGGTAACGCCCGACGGCGATATTTACCCCTGCCACCAGTTTGTCGGCCGCGACGGCTACCGCATGGGCAGTGTGCTGGACGGCACGTTCGACCGCGACATTCAGGCGAAGTTCGCGCACAACACGGTGCTGAACAAGGAGAAGTGCCGGGACTGCTGGGCGCGTTTCTTCTGCTCCGGCGGCTGCGCTGCGAATGCCGAAGCCTTCCATGGCGACATTTCCCAGCCCTACGACATGGAGTGCCAGATGGAGCGGAAGCGCCTTGAATGCGCAATGGCGATTTACGCGAAGGAGCGCGCCGCCCGCATGGCGAAGGAAGAAGCGGCGAAGGAGTGACCCAAGGGGCTTTGCCCCTTGACCCCACCAGAGGCTCTGCCTCTGGACTCCGGCAGGGGCGCTGCCCCTGCACCCTGCAAGG
>OLVO01000864.1_pt1 | contig 33611 bp, 20 predicted proteins | sample 1672571 | NCBI WGS metagenome assembly OLVO01 (sample SAMEA3136700, study PRJEB25190) | human gut metagenome | biome: human gut; feature: human-associated habitat; material: faeces | place: Austria | collected 2013
GGGTTCATGGTCGTCATCCACATCATTTCCGGGTCGTTTTCGCCAAGACCCTTGGAGCGGTTGATAGAGAGCTTTTTGCCCTCCAGCTTCTTGACGATCTCGGATTTTTCCGCGTCGGTGTATGCAAACCACGTCTTGTCCTTGCACGTGATCTCATACAGGGGCGATTCCGCGATATACACATAGCCCTCCTGAATGAGCGTCGGGCACAGCCGGTAGATCATGGTCAGAATCAGCGTGCGGATCTGGTAGCCGTCGACGTCGGCGTCGGTGCAGATGATGACCTTGTTCCAGCGCAGATTTTCCAGATCAAACGCGGACAGATCCTTCGTCTTCTTCGTCTGCACCTCCACACCGCAGCCAAGCACGCGGATGAGGTCGGTGATGATGTCGGACTTGAAAATGCGGTCGTAATCAGCCTTCAGGCAGTTCAGAATCTTGCCGCGTACAGGCATGATGCCCTGAAATTCCGCGTCGCGCGAGAGTTTGACCGAGCCGAGCGCGGAATCGCCCTCGACGATATAAATTTCGCGCTTCGACACGTCCTTCGTGCGGCAGTCGACGAATTTCTGCACGCGGTTGGCGATATCAAGATTGCCGGTCAGCTTTTTCTTGATGTTCAGACGCGCCTTTTCCGCCGATTCACGGCTCCGCTTGTTGACCAGCACCTGATCGGCAATGCGGTCGGCCTCCTGCTTGTTTTCGATGAAATAGACGTGCAGCCGGTCGCGGAAAAATTCCGCCATGGCATCCTGCACGAATTTGTTCGTGATGGCCTTTTTTGTCTGGTTCTCATACGAGGTCTGCGTGGAGAAGCAGTTCGTCACCAGCACCAGACAGTCGGCCACGTCCTGAAACGTGATCTTCGATTCGGACTTCGTGTATTTGTTCGTCTGCTTGCAGTAGGCGTCAATGGCGTAGACAAAGGCATTCTTGACGGCCTTTTCCGGTGCGCCGCCGTGTTCGAGCCAAGAAGAATTGTGATAGTATTCGAGACGGTTGACACGGTTCGAGAAGCAAAGGGCGGCGGAAATGCGCACCTTGTATTCCGGCTTGTCTTCACGGTCGCGGCCCTTGCGCTCAGCCTCCCAGAACTGCGGCATGGTCAGCGTCTGCTCACCGGCAATTTCGTTGACATAATCCAGAATGCCGTTGGGATAGCAGTAATCCGTCTTGACGAATTTGCCGCCTTCCTGATCGCGGAACGTGAACGTCACGCCCGCGTTGACGACAGCCTGCCGCTTGAGCGTGTCCTCAAAATATTCCTTCGGAATGTTGATGTCGGTGAAGACGGCCAGATCGGGCTTCCAGCGGAAGACGGAGCCGGTGGCCTTGCGGTCGGCCGGCTCCCTTTTCATCTTGCCGACAAGCTCGCCCTTTTCAAAATGCAGCGTGTATTTAAACCCGTCGCGGCGGACGGTCGCGTCAAAATACTCGGACGAATACTGCGTGGCGCAGGAGCCGAGGCCGTTCAGGCCCAGCGAGAATTCATAGTCGCCGCCCGCGTTGTTCTGGTACTTACCGCCTGCGTAAAGCTCGCAGAAGACAAGCTCCCAGTTGTATTTTCCCTCTTTTTCGTTCCAGTCGACCGGACAGCCGCGCCCGAAGTCCTCGACCTCAATGGAATGATCCTCATAGCGCGTCACGAGAATTTGCCGGCCGTAGCCCTCGCGCGCTTCGTCGATGGCGTTGGACAGAATTTCAAAAACGGCGTGCTCACAGCCCTCCAGGCCGTCCGAGCCGAAAATGACCGCCGGCCGCAGCCGGACGCGGTCCGCGCCCTTTAAAGACGAGATGGACTCGTTTCCATAGGCTTTTTGTTCTTTCATGCGGATTCCTCACAATATTTCGTGCTGTAGCGGGCATTCCACCCACTATAATTAGATATAGTATACGGTTTTTTTACTCCAAAGTCAAGGTTTGCCGCAAAGCCCGCAGGATATACGGCGGCCTGCCCAGCGTTCGCGGACGGGGAAAATTTTCGTGTTTTTCCGTTTGGTGATTGCAAAGTTTTCGGTTTCGGTTTATGATATATGATGTGAAGTGTAGTACAAAATCGGCAGAAGCTTCTGCCATGCGCTGGACAGGGAAAGATTTATGAAAATTGGATTTGACAATCAGAAGTATTTGAAGCTGCAGTCCGAACGGATCCTGGAGCGCGTCGCGCATTTCGGCGGCAAGCTCTATCTGGAATTCGGCGGCAAGCTTTTTGACGACTATCACGCCTCACGCGTCCTGCCCGGCTTCCAGCCGGACAGCAAGATGAAGGTGCTGCTGCAGCTCAAGGAGCAGGCGGAGATCGTCATTGCCATCAACGCAGCCCACATTGAAATGAACAAGCGCCGGGGCGATCTCGGCATTACCTACGATCTGGACGTCATGCGCCTGATCGACACGTTCCGTTCCATCGGACTCTATGTCGGTAGCGTCGTCATCACGCAGTACGCGGGCCAGCAGGCCGCCGAGGTGTTCCAGCGCAAGCTGGAGGCGCTGGGCGTGAAGGTCTACCGGCACTATCCCATCGCGGATTATCCTTCGAATATCAATCTCATCGTTTCCGATGAGGGCTACGGCAGAAACGAGTATATCGAAACCAGCCGCCCCATCGTCATTGTCACGGCCCCCGGCCCCGGCTCCGGCAAGATGGCGACCTGCCTCAGCCAGCTCTATCAGGAGCACAAGCGCGGCGTGAACGCAGGCTATGCCAAATATGAGACGTTCCCGATCTGGAACCTGCCGCTCAAGCACCCGGTCAACCTCGCCTACGAGGCCGCGACAGCCGATCTGGCCGACGTCAACATGATCGACCCCTTCCACCTTGAGGCCTACGGCGAAACAACGGTCAATTATAACCGCGACATCGAGATCTTCCCGGTGCTCGAAACGATCTTCCGCTCCATCTTCGGCGAGTGCCCGTACAAAAGCCCGACAGACATGGGCGTCAATATGGCGGGCTTCGCCATCTGCGACGATGAGGCCTGCCGCGAAGCGTCGTATCAGGAGATCATCCGGCGTTATTTTGCCTCCGCCTGCGCTGTCAAAAAGGGCGTCGCCATGCCCGAGGAGCTGCGCAAGCAGGAAATGCTCATGAATTCGCTGCATCTGGACGTGTCCATGCGCAGAACTGTCCCCGCCGCGCGGGCCAAGGCTGCCGAAACGGGCGCGCCTGCCGCAGCAATCGAGCTGCCGGACGGGCGGCTCGTCACCGGCAAGACCTCCGGTCTGATGGGTGCGTCGTGCGCCGCGCTTCTGAACGCGATCAAGCTTTCCGCCGGGATCGACGATCGCGTGAACCTCATTTCTCCGATGGTTCTCGCGCCCATCCAGCACCTGAAGATCGAGCATCTGGGCAATTCCAACCCCCGCCTGCACACGGACGAGGTCCTCATCGCGCTGTCCATCAGCGCCGTGACGAATCCGACCGCCGAGCTTGCCATGGAGGCACTGGCCTCCCTGCGCGGCAGTCAGGTGCATTCGTCCGTCATTCTCTCCTCGGTCGACGAGGGGATGTTCAAGCGCCTCGGCATGAACGTTACGTTCGAGCCGGTCTATCAGTCGCACACGCTCTATCACAAGTGAGGAATCGACGCTATGGAACATTCCCGCAGTAAATTACCCGCCATGCTCGCCGTTCTGTTCTGCATTGCGCTGCTGGCCGGTGTCGGCGTTCTTCTGTGGAAGACGCTCCCGGAAAAGCAGAAACCCGAGCAGGCCGAGACCATCCAGACGGACGGCGTGTTTTCCAACGAACCGACGACCGTAGAGCCGGAGCGCGAAGCGCCCTACGAGGGCGAGCTTCCCGGCCAGGCCGCCCATCCGGAGACGCCGGACGAGCAGCCACAGCCGGGTACGGATGATCAGAATGAAACAGACCCGCAGACGCCGGACGCTCCGGAAGCCTCCGCCGCACAGCAGACGGCGCAGGCGCTTCTCGATACCATGACGGACGAGGAAAAGCTCTGGCAGCTGTTCTTCGTAACGCCGGAGGCCATCACAAACGTCAACACCGCCACCGTAGCGGGAGAGACGACAAAGAAAGCGCTGGAGCAGTACCCGGTCGGCGGCATCGTGTATTTCGCGAAAAACCTTGAAAACCGCGAACAGACCGTCGCGCTGCTGGAAAACACGCAGTCCTACGCAAAAATTCCGCTCTTCCTCGGCGTTGACGAGGAGGGCGGCACCGTCAGTCGCGTCGGCAGCAACCCGGATATGGGCGTGCCGTCCGTCGGCGATATGCGTTCGCTCGGCAAGCAGCAGGATCCCGCAGCGGCCTATGCCGCCGGGCAGGACATCGGCGGCAGCCTGCACGCGCTGGGCTTCAATCTGGACTTTGCCCCGGTCGCGGACGTTGCGCAGGGTGCAGACAGCGTCATCGGCAGCCGCTCGTTCGGCTCTGATCCGGAGCTGTGCGCGTCGCTGGCCGGTGTGATCGTCAAGAGCCTGCGCGCCGAGGGCATTGTCTCATGCCTCAAGCACTTCCCCGGCTACGGCAGCGCCACCGTCGACGATCACAACGGCACGTCGATCGTCGAAAAGACCCTCAGTGAGCTGGAAGGCTGTGACCTTGTCCCGTTCCAGTCCATCATCGCCTCGGAGGGGAGCGTCCCGTTCGTCATGGTCTCGCACCTGTCCTACCCGAATGTCACCGGCAGCGATACGCCCGCCGATCTGAGCGCATCCATCGTGACGGATATCCTGCGCGACAAGCTGGACTATCAGAACGTCATCATCACCGACTCGCACTCCATGGCCTCCATCACCGACCATTATTCCGCAGGCGATGCCGCCGTCAAGGCCCTTGCCGCCGGATGCGACATGATCCTCATGCCGTCCGATCTGCAGGCCGCGTTCGACGCCGTCAAGGCCGCCGTCGCCGACGGCACGCTTTCGCAGGCCCGTATTGACGAGAGCGTTCTGCGCATTCTGACCGTCAAGGCGGAATACGGCATCATTTCCTGAGGAACCGATGCTTTCAGTAAATTTCACCGAAAGGATGTGCGCACCATGTCCGCAGCCCCGAACAAAAAGCCCTCCGTTGCGCTGGGCCTGATCCTGATCCTGCTTCTGCTTGCCGCCGTCGTTTTCGGCGGGATGTGGGTCGTGCAGGCGGCGTTCACGCCGCGTATGTCCGACGCAAGGGCTGCCGCCGAGGCAAGTTCCACACCTGCCAAAGAACCGACTGTACAGGCTGAACCGGTGGTACAGGAGCCGGAGCCGCAGGAGCAGCCCGCACAGCAGCCTGCAGAGCAGACAGCAGAGTCCCGCGTGACGCTCATGGCGCTGGGAGACGATCTGATCCACAACTGCGTCTACTGGTCCGCGCAGACGCCGGAGGGCGGCTATGATTTCACGTCGTTCTTCGACGATATCCGCCCCACCGTCCGGCAGTATGATCTGGCCTGCATCAATCAGGAGACGATCCTCGTCAAGGACCGTGAGCTGATCGAAAGCTATCCGGTCTTCGGTTCGCCCATCGAGGTTGCCGACGCGCTGGCCGATACGGGCTTCAACGTCGTGACCTTCGCCAGCAACCACTGCTTTGACAAAAAGGAAACCGGCATCACGGATACGCTGTCCTATTTCCACGAGACATATCCGGAGATCACCACGCTCGGCATCCATGACACGGAGGCTGATGCCGAGGCGATCTCCATCGTCGAGAAAAACGGCATCCGCATCGCCATGCTGAACTTCACTTACGGCCTCAACAACTCCATGCCCGAAAAGCGCTGGATGATCGATATGCTTTCCAGTCAGGAAACGGTCTGCGGCCGCATCGAGCAGGCAAAGCAGGCGGCGGATTTCGTCATCGTCTTCCCGCACTGGGGCACGGAGGACACCTTCAGTCCGGACAACGACCAGCTCACCTGGGCGCAGGCAATGGCGGACGCGGGCGCGGATCTCATCATCGGCGGTCACACGCACACGCTCCAGCCGGTCGAGCTGCTTACGGCATCCGACGGCCGCGACGTGCCGGTCTATTACAGTCTCGGAAACTTCCTGTCGCACCAGAAGGAGAAAATGAACCTCCTCGGCGGCATGGCCAGCGTCACCATCGTCAAGGACGCGGACGGAACGCACGTATTGGAATACGACCTCAAGCCGACTATCAACGTCATTCTCCGCAATGAGAACACTGGCTGGTACACCTACCGCCCGATGCTCCTGGACAGCTACAGCACGGAGCTTGCCGCCCAGAACCGCTTCTCCGAATGCACCGTCGACGCCATGTGGGCGCTGTATGAGGATATCACAGGATAAAATGATAGCCCCGGCTTCCGTTCAAAATGGAAGCCGGGGCTTGGCACATCATGCAGGATCAATCCGTAAACAGCGGGGTAGAGAGGTAGCGGTCGCCGGTATCGGGGAAGAGGACGACGATGGTCTTGCCCTCATTTTCCGGACGCTTGGCCAGCTCAACTGCTGCGTGGAGCGCCGCGCCGGAGGAAATGCCGACCAGAACGCCCTCTTTTCTGCCGACGAGCCTGCCGTCTGCAAACGCGTCCTCGTTCGAAACGGGGATGATCTCGTCATAGACCTTCGTGTCGAGCACATCGGGGACAAAGCCCGCGCCGATGCCCTGAATCTTGTGCGCGCCTGCCACGCCCTGCGACAGAACCGGGGACGAGGCCGGTTCGACCGCGACGACCTTCACGGACGGAACCTTGCGCTTCAGGTACTGCCCAACGCCGGTGACTGTGCCGCCGGTGCCGACGCCTGCAACGAAGTAATCGACTTTGCCGTCGGTATCTTCGTAAATTTCGGGGCCGGTCGTCTCAATATGGGCCTTCGGATTCGAGGGATTGACGAACTGGCCCGGCACAAAGCTGTTCGGGATCTCCTTCGCCAGCGCATCCGCCTTGGCAATCGCGCCCTTCATGCCCTTGGCGCCCTCCGTCAGCACAAGCTCCGCGCCGTAGGCTTTCATAAGCTGACGGCGCTCAACGGACATCGTCTCAGGCATGACGATGATGATCCGGTAGCCTCTGGCTGCCGCGACGGAGGCGAGGCCGATGCCGGTATTGCCGGAGGTCGGCTCGATGATGACAGAGCCAGGCTTCAGCTGACCCGCAGCCTCCGCGTCGTCGATCATTTTCTTCGCAATGCGGTCCTTGACGGAACCGGCGGGGTTGAAGTATTCAAGTTTGGCCAGGATTCTGGCCTTGAGGTTCAGCTCTTTTTCGATGTGCGTCAGCTCCAGCAGGGGAGTCTTGCCGATCAGCTGGTCAGCGGAAGTATAAATGTTGGACATATTCAAAATCTCCTTTATATTTTATAAAATGAAAGCGTCGATCCGGTTCCTTTGTCACATCCGACATCGGAACACGGCGCACGGAAGCAGATGCAGGATCATATCTGTGCCTCACTCAAATGGAACTAAAATAGTATATTGGTAACATCTATCGGATGGCTGTATCCTACCACACATTCCCTAGCTTGTCAATAGGCTTTTAAAATTTTTCTGCGTTGCAGCCGGAACGGATTTATCGTATAATGTAATGAGAAAAACGGGAGGGCTGCGCAATGAATAAATTCTGGGGACATCTGAAAACGATCACACATCACCGGCACCTGGTCATGCGCGGCTGCTTCCGCATGGGCCTGATCTGGCAGGGACTGACGCATGACCTGTCCAAATATTCGCCAACCGAGTTTTTGGCGGGCGTCCGGTACTATCAGGGCGACCGCAGCCCGAACACCGCCGAGCGTGAGGCGAACGGCTATTCTCTTGCCTGGATGCACCACAAGGGCCGCAACCGTCACCATTTTGAATACTGGACGGATCTGAGCCCCAAAACGAGAACGTATGAGCCGGTCGATATGCCGGTCAGATACCTGTGCGAAATGGTCGCTGACCGCATTGCGGCCTGCAAGACATATCAGGGCGCGGCCTATACCGACGCATCCCCGCTGCAGTATCTGGACCGGGCAAACGAATCACGGCTCGTGCATCCGCAGACCATGAAGCGACTGCGCTTTCTGCTCACGATGCTCGCCGAACGCGGCGAGAAGGAGACGTTCCGCTTCCTGCGCAGGGTCGTTCTGAAAGGGGAACCGTTCGCCGAGGAACAGCCGACACCGTAACGCACTGACAGCTTTACCTGGTTTCATACACTAATGTTCTACACAATTTGTGCATTATGACGAAAAACGGACATCGGATTTCAAACATTTGTGAATAGCTGACGACGGTTCTTTGTAGTATAATATAGACATACCATCTGTCCAAGGACAGATAAGATGTAAAGGGAGGATACTATGAAGAAACTGATTGCACTTCTGCTGGCGGCATGCCTGATGCTGGGCCTTATGACCACAGCGTTCGCAGCAGACGAGAAATCCAACGACATTGTGATTCTGTACACCAACGACGTGCACTGCGCCGTTGACGACAACATCGGCTATGCCGGTCTGGCTGCTTACAAAAAGGAGATGCAGGCCGCGTATAACTACGTTGCGCTCGTTGATTGCGGCGACTCCGTGCAGGGCGACGTCATCGGCACGCTGTCCAAGGGCGAATATCTGGTCGATATTATGAATGAAGTCGGCTATGATTTTGCTTCCTTCGGCAACCACGAATTTGACTACACCCTGCCGCAGCTCCAGAAGCTCATCGACAAGGCCAAGTATCAGTATCTTTGCTGCAACCTGACCTATACGGCCAAGGACGGCAAGGGTCTGACCGGCTACAAGGCGTATGAGATCAAGACCTACGGCGATATCAAGGTCGCGTTCGTCGGCATCGATACGCCCGAATCCTTCACCAAGTCCACCCCGACCTACTTCCAGGACGCCAACGGCAATTTCGTCTACTCCTTCGCGGAGGGCAACAAGGGCGCTGACCTTTATAACAAGGTGCAGGAAACCGTTGACGCTGCCAAGAAGGACGGCGCGACCTACGTTGTCGCCCTTGCGCATCTGGGCGTTGACGAATCCTCCGAGCCGTGGCGCTCGACCGACCTGATCGCCAACACCACCGGCATCGACGCCGTGCTCGACGGCCACTCCCATTCCACCATTGCCATGGAGCTGGTCAAGAACAAGGACGGCAAGGAGATCCCCCTGTCCTCCACGGGCACGAAGCTCGTCAACATCGGCAAGCTGACCATCTCCAACGGCGTGTTCACCACGGAGCTTGTCTCCGACTACGCCGCCAAGGACGATACGGCCGACGCGTTTGTCAAGTCCATTCAGGAAAAGAATGAAGCCCTTGTCAACACCGTTGTCGCCAGAACCTCCGTCGACCTGACCACGAAGCGCGCCGACGGCACCCGCGCAATCCGCAACCGCGAAACCAACCTCGGCGACCTCTGCGCCGACGCGTACCGCGCCGTTTCCGGCGCTGACATCGCCCTCGTCAACGGCGGCGGTATCCGTGCCGATATCCCCGCAGGCGATATCACCTACGGCCAGATCATCAAGGTCCATCCGTACGGCAACGCGCTCTGCGTCGTCGAGGCGACCGGTCAGGAAATCATCGACGCGCTCGAATGGACGGCCCGCAACACCATGTCCACCTACTCCGACGGGGAGAACTCCGTTGGTGAAATGGGCGGCTTCCTGCAGGTTTCCGGCCTGAAGTACACCATCGACACCACGGTCAAGTCCTCTGCAAAGGGCGACGACAAATCCATGTTCGTATCCGTCGACGGCGCGTACCGCGTCAAGAACGTCAAGGTCCTGAAGAACGGCAAGTATGTCGATATTGATCCGAAGGCTACATACACGGTCGCGTCCCACAACTATATGCTCAAGGATTCCGGCGACGGCATCAATATGTTCGCGGACAACAAGCTGCTGCAGGATTCCGTCATGCTGGACAATCAGGTCCTGATCAACTACATCAAGGACAGCCTGGGCGGCATCGTTCCCGCAACCTATGCTGCTCCGCAGGGCCGCATCACGGTCATTGCCACCCCGTACACCGACGTGCTCGACGGCAACTGGGCGGTTGAGGCTGTCAACTATGTCACAGACAAGAATTTCATGAAGGGCCTGAGCGAAACGACCTTTGGCCCGAATGGCGCTCTGACCCGCGGTATGCTTGTAACGGTCCTGTACCGCATGGCCGGTTCTCCTGAGGTGACCGGTAAGGTCAGCGAGAAGTTCACCGACTGCACGGACGGCAGCTGGTACGCGGACGCCGTTCTGTGGGCAAGCGCGAACAAGATCGTCGACGGCTATGAAGACGGCACCTATAAGCCCACCAAGGCCATCAGCCGTCAGGAAATGGCAAAGGTCCTCTACGGCTATGACAAGATCGGCGGCAAGACCGCCGATGGCATCACCGAGAAGCTCACCTACACCGACGTTGACGCGATCGGCGAATGGGCGCTCGAATCCGTCACCTACTGCACCGCCGCCGGTTATCTGGCAGGCTCCAACGGAGCCTTCAACCCGAAGGGCACTGCGACCCGCGCAATGGGAGCAAAGGTGCTCATGAACATGACCAAGGAAGCGGCATAAGCGATACCCCCAACCCGCCCCTGCCATGCGCCGCATGACAGGGGCGGGTTTTCTGTGCGCCCCAAGCGCCCATTCCCCGCGAAAAGACACGCAAAAAACAGTAGACTTTTTCATGCGCCTGCTGTATGATAAAGGCGAAAAAATAGCATACCGAAGATGTGTAGCTGCGTCTTGCCGGGGTGTTCGGCAGGGGGCGGCGAAAAAGGAATGGACCTACTCGAAAGAACTGTGCGCGAGAGGGCCGCTCCGAAGCGCGAAAGCGCCGGGCCGAAAGGCAGCCATTGCGGGAAACCGTGAGAAGGTAGGAGCAGCACGCGGGCGGAAAGCCGCCCAGATCGCAAGTCAGGAGAATTGCTGTCTTCGGTTGGAACTGCGAACACCGGATCCGTCTGCGGGTCGGGTGTTTTTGTTTTGCACTGGGAGGCTCTATGAGAAAGCTTTGGACGATACGCTGGTTCCGTGTTCTGCTCGGCGTGGTGCTGACGGCGGCGCTGCTTGCGCCGGTCGTGCTCCCTGCGCTGCAGATGCAGCGGCAGGAGCCGGAAAACCCGATCCGAAAGGAGAATATCCAGCCGGTGCGCCGACTGAGCTTTGGCGACGGAGACGGCGGCACGCTTGCTGCCGCGCCGCTTACGCAGGAAACCGGAACAGGCGGCAGCCAGTCCGGGCAGGAGCAGAATCCTGAACAGCCGCCGGAGGAGCAGACCAGCGAGAACGTGCCCGAGCAGCTGCCTGAGCAGCCCCGATCCGACCCGGAGCCGCAGCCCGGCCAGGAATCCGGCGAGCAGCCCGGAGAAAGGACCGACGGCCAGCCGGACGACGCCGGAGACGAGACGCAGCCCGACGCACTCGACCTTGGCCTCGTACTCACCTGGTACCGCTACGGCGGGGAGCGCTATCGCTCACTCTGCCCGTCGGATACGACCGTGCGGCAGGACGTGCGCACTGCGCAGCTGCCCGATGGAAAGCTGCGCTATGAGCTGGAGCTGCGCGGCCTCGACGCGGTCGATTCCCAAATTACCAACGTAGAGATTTCGGAAAACAACGGCGCATTTGCACCGGCGGACGAACGCGGCAGCATTGCCATGCAGGTCGGCCCGCAGGGCGAGGACAGCTACTATACGCTCCGCGTGCAGGCAGTCTGCACGCACGTGCTGGAGGACGAAGCACGGCAGGAGCAGGAGACGGAATTCTGCTTCGTGCTGGTCTATTCCGACGAGCTTGATTTGGAAGCGCAGCTGCTATGGACGCTTGCAGGCGGCGGTACGGCCAGCCTGCGCTGCCAGCCCGGAAGCCGGGCCGCGTGCACGGTCAGAAACGACGAGCTGGAAGAAAATCTTCTGCGCTACAGCTTCCGTCTGGGCGGGCAGAGCGCCGAGGATGCAAAGCTCCTTTCCATTGCATACAGCGCCGCAAACGGACAGAGCGGGGTGCTGGACGCAAATGGCGGCGCGCTCACGCTGCAAAGCGGCGCGGACGGGAAAAACGCCTATACCATTTCTATGCTTACCGAGGTAACGAGCGGCGGCCGGACCCGGCAGCTGACGTTCACCTTCCTTCTGGAGTGGCGGGAGGAGCAGGACCTCCGCCTGAACCTCGTCTGGATGAAAAACAGCACCGAGGCGCAGAGTATCGTCTGCGAACCCGGCGACCGTGCCTCCGCCGAGATCCGCCGCACCGAGCTGAAGCTCGGCGAATTCAGCTACCAGCTCCAGCCAGATGGCCGGGATGCGGCGCAGATGACCATCACCTCCGCCAGCCTTGCCGCAGAGGGCGGCACGGCGCAGACGCTTGCCGTCCCGGACGGCAGCACCGTCCTGCGCATCCCGGACGGCGCCGCGTCGATCAAATATACCCTGACCGTGCAGGCCCGCTATCAGAAAAGTGACGGAAGTCTCAAAAACCTGACGTTTACCTATGTCCTCCGCTATTCCGGCGACGTGAGCCTTGAACTGCGCTATACGCTGCTGAACGGGACACAGACCGCGATCCGCTGTGCGAACGGGCAGAACAAAACGGCACAGACGGTCTACAGTGACGAGGTAACGGACGGCGTTCTTGCCTATACGCTGGCGCTGACCGGCGGCGATGCGGCCAGCGGCGTCGAGATCAGCGACGTTTCCTGTTATCAGTCCGGCAGCGGCAAGACAAAGGCGCTCGGCTCCGACGAATCCGGTCAGATCGAACTGCTGGTCAACGAAGACGGCAGCGAGGGCGAGAATACCTTCACCATAACGGCAAAATCCGAGGCAGGAGAACAGTATACCTTCAAAATCAACGTCCCCTATAAGCTGCGCGGCGACGGGACCGTCAAGATCGAGACGAATCTGACCGACGGCCAGAAGGTCATGAACGGAACGAACATCACCCTGACCGTGACCGCATGGAGCGAAAAGGAGGACGGCACTCTGATCGCGCAGATGACTGCCTCGGACGTCGTCGTGACGCTGGACGGCGAGGTGCAGCGCAGCTACGGCTCGTCGGGCGGCAGACTGCAATATACGCTTGTGCCGGAGAACCCGGCGGAGGGCGACGAAAACGAGCATACGCTGGTCATCACCTGCGAGGACACCTACGGCAACAAGGACGTGCTCACGCTGACGCTTCTGGGCGAACGCTCCCGCAAGGGCGAACCCATTGGCCACGCGACGATCTACATCGACATGACGGTGCTGGGCCTCGGCGTGACTGCGCCGCTCAGCTACGAGGTGCTTTCCGGCGAACCCGCGTCCTACAGCGTGGCAAAGGCCGTCTGGGGCTATGATGCGGGCAACCCGTTTGGAACAGCCGCAAACACCTTCGGCTGGCCAAGCTCCGAGACCGCTTTTACCGGCAGCTACGACGATAACTTTTATATTGTCCGACTTGGCGACGGGACCAATATGGCCGCCCGCTCCAATGCGCTGCGCGGCAGCTGGTCCAGCTACGGCTCGGACCGTGAATCCGTCCTTGCCGCCATTGACGGCGTCTTCGGCGAAAACTCAGCCTATGCCGCGCTCTGGCGCAGCATCTATCTGGCGGGCATCAGTCTGAACGGCTGTCATAACACCTCCGTCGGAGAGTTTGACTTCACAAACGGCTCCGGCTGGCTGTATTCAATCGGCGGCGGAACCTATTATCCGACTACGAGTCTTGCTGATTACGAATTGCAGGACGGCGACGTGCTGGTGCTGCGCTATACGCTGGCCTATCAGCGCGACGTCAGCAGCGCCGATCAGGAAAACGCGTTCTGCGTGTCCATGCTCAACGGTTCGATGAACATCTCGCACAAGTGGCAGACCGTCACCGGTGCGGACGGCGCAGAGCAGACCGTCTGCACCAGCTGCGGCAAGCTCCGCGCGTGCGAGCACCCGCAGACGGAATACCGCGAGACAGAGGACGGAACGATGTGCTACGAATTCTGCCTCAAGTGCCAGAAGTCCGTCACAGAGCCGGAGGCGCACGACTGGCAGATCGAGCAGATCGAGCAGAATGACGAGCAGCACCGCAAGATCTGCTCCCGCTGCAAAAAAGAGGTCGAAGAAGGTCATCGCTTTGAATTTATAGAGGACACCGCCACCTGTGAGCAGGCGGGCGAGAAGCTCTCCCGGTGCCTGGACTGCGGCTATGAAAAGCACGAGCCGTCTGAGAAGCTCAACCATACGCCCGTGATCCAGCACAACGAACAGGAGCACTGGGAGGAATGCGAGATCTGTCACGCGGAGATCGAGGGCACGCGCGGCGAGCACCGCTACGAATGGGACGACGGCCTGCGGGATTGGGTCTGCACCTGCGGCTATACCCACACGGAGCTTTGCAATGGAACGCTGGAGGCGATTGAAGCCCTGTGCACGTGCAGCCATGAGACGGCCCGGTGCAGCCTGTGCGGCAAAACGTTTGAGCGCGACGCGCCCGGCGCGTTTGAGTACCCGCACAGCTATGAGATCGTCCTGGCCGAATGCACGTGCAGCCTTGAGGTAAAGCGCTGCGTGTACTGCGGCGACAAAACAGAGCAGCCGGGCACATACGAGAACTATCCACACAGCTATGAAAACGGCTTCTGCCGCTTCTGCGGTATGCCGGAGCCAGTCGCTCCCGGCCCAGACCCGGACCCGGATCCAAATCCCGAACCCGGCCCGGAGCCCGATCCGGGCACGGAGGACGGCACAGAGGAATAAACAGGAGGAACACAGATGCAGGAAAAAATCAAGGAAATTTTAGACCAGATCGAAACCGTGATCGTTGGCAAGAACGAGGTCATGGAGCGTATCCTGATGGCGATTCTGGCGGGCGGCCATGTCCTGATGGAGGACGTGCCGGGTGTCGGAAAAACGACGACGGCCATGACGTTCGCGCGTGTGCTGGGACTGGAAACGCGCCGCGTGCAGTTCACCTCCGATACCATGCCGTCGGACATCATCGGCTTTTCTGTCTACGATAAGGACACCGGAAAGCTGGTCTATAAGCCCGGCGCGGTTATGACGAATCTGCTGCTGGCCGACGAGATCAACCGTACCTCCAGCAAAACGCAGTCCGCACTTCTGGAGGCAATGGAAGAGGGCCATGTCAGCATCGACGGCAAAACGCATCCGCTGCCCGACCCGTTTATCGTCCTTGCAACACAGAACCCCGCCGGCTCCGCCGGTACGCAGATGCTGCCGAACTCGCAGCTTGACCGTTTTCTGGTCAAGCTGACCATGGGCTACCCGGACTTCAAAAGCCAGGTCAGCATTCTCGAAGAGCGGCACACGGAAAACCCGCTGGACCGCGTCCAGCCCGTCGTCGGTGCGGAGGAGTTGAACGCGCTCAAGCAGCGTGCGGCAGCTGTGGAAATGAAGACAAGCGTTTATGAATACGTCACGCGTCTGGCGGAGGCGACGCGCGTACACCCGCTGGTGCAGCTGGGCCTCAGCCCGCGCGGCGCGCTGGCCGTTTGCCGGATGGCAAAAGCATACGCCTATGTGCAGGGCCGCGATTATGCGATGCCCGAGGACGTCGCGGCGATCTTCCCGGACGTCTGCTGCCACCGCCTGATGCTGAGCACAAAGGCCCGCATGATGGAGCGCAGCGCAGCACAGATCGTGGATGAAATTCTGAAAAACGTGGAAATGCCGGTCATCCGCAGGAGCCGGGAGGGCGTATGACCGTACTTCGGATCGGATATGCGCTGCTCCTGCTGACGGTTCTGGGGCTGGACGCGTTCTGCGGCAGCATCCTGAGTGCAGCGGCGACAGCCCTTCTCGTGCTGACGCCGCTGGCCTGCGTCCCGCTGCATCTGCGCGCGGCGAAAAAGCTGCGTGTGCGACTGGACGCGCCGGTCAATCTGGAAAAGGGTGAAGCGGGCACGCTGCGCATCCGCGTGGAAAACGCAAGCGCGCTGCCCGTCTGCCTGCTCGGCGTGCGGCTACGGCTGACGAACCTGCTGACCGGCCAAACCGCCGTCCGGCACTACCGGCTGACAGCCCTGCCCAAAAGAACAAGCGTGTCGGAATACCGCATTTCCAGCGCACACTGCGGCAGAATTCAGCTGACGGCAGAGCGCTGCCGCCTGTATGACCCGTTCGGGATCATCGGCATCCGGCTGGGTGAGCCTGCGGTCGCGGCCATGACCGTGCAGCCGAAGGGCTTCGTGCAGAGCGTCTATGTTTCACCGGACGCGAATTGTCCGGACGACAGCGAGAATTATGCACCCGACCGGACGGGATACGATCTGGCCGAGGTCTACGCCCTGCGCGAATACGCGCCCGGCGACAGCCTGCGGCAGATGCACTGGAAGCTGTCCAGCAAGCTTGACAAGCTGGTCGTCCGGGAGCCGTCGCTCCCTGTGCGCCGTTCTGTGCTGGTGTTCTGGGAGCGGACGCAGACCGCTGCGCCGGAGCAGTCCGACGCGCAGGCCGACGTTGTCGTCACAGCCTGCCGGTCGCTGCTGGAATCCGGCGTGCAGTTCACCGTCTGCTGGAACGATGCGCAGGAGCAGCAGTGCGTGAGCCAGCCCGTGCGCAGTGTCGATGAATTGACGGGCCTTCTGCCGCGCCTGCTCTCCGCAGGCACGGCACAGGGCGAAAGCGGCGCGGCGCTGTTCAGCCGGAGCAGCGGCGAGGCCGTCCTGTCGCACATTTTGTACATTACGGGCCGTGTCCCGGAGGATGCGGCTGAGCTCGGGCGCTTCGGCCGCCTGACCATATTGAGCTGCGGGGCAGACGCGCCGGAGGCGATCGCCTTCGACGCAGAGCACTATGCCGAGCAGCTTTCCGAACTCGAAATTTAAGGGGGAACGGGCATGAAAAAACAGGATACTGCCGCGTTCTCCCTCATCCGCTGCGATACGGAGAAAAAAATGCCCGCACTGGCGGTGCGTGCAATCCGTGCTGCGCTCTTTTTCGCCGGACTTCTGGCTGTGGCACAGGGAGCCGCCGGGATCTGGACAAACTACGGCTGGCTCTGGGCCGCCGCAGGCGCTGCGGCGCTGGTCTGGCAGAGCGTGGCGCTTGGACTCCCGCGCCGCTGGCTCCGCGCTGTGCTTCCGCTGCTCTGCCTGATCTGCGCGGCAGTCTTCTCCGGGCGCTTCCTCGCGGGAGCCATTACGGTCAGCAGCTCCGCGGGCGAGACGCTGACGAAGGCCACGGGACATATCCTCCTGCCGCTGGCCGGAGTGGGAGCGGATGCGGCACTTTTTGTGGCTATTTCGGCGGCACTGCTCGGCACGCTCTGTGCCTATGCCGTCCGTTGGTCGCCGACCGTCTGCGGTCTGCTGCTGACGGTGCTGTCTGCGGCGCTTCTGGCGCTGCTCAGGCCGGATTCAGCGCAGGTCTGGATGGCGGTGTGCCCGCTCTGCGCAGCTCTGCTGCTGGCAGGCGGCGCGGCAGACCGCAAAGAATCCGTTCCAATGCTTTTGAATTATGGCGCGCTGCTGGCAGCGGCAGGCGTGCTTGCAGCTGCACTGCTGGCCGTACCGGGCCTGCGAAGCGGCGCACTGTTTTCCGAGTGGGGCGCGGTCTCTCGCGCGGCGCTGCATGAACTCCGGTACGGAGCCGGACAGGCTGTGCTGCCGGAAGGGGAGTTTTCCAACTATTCCGCCGCACCGGAGCAGACATCATGCCTGACCGTCACGATGGAGCAGCCGACGGCGCTCTATCTGCGCGGCTTTACCGGCGATACCTTCACCGGCACGGCATGGCAGGCGCTTGATGCGCAGACGCTTGCCGAACAGACCGATCTTCTGTACTGGCTGCATAAGGAGGGCTTTTACCCGCAGACGCAGCTTGCCGCCGCGTCGCGCGGCCTGCACCGGCAGGAGCAGACGCAGACAGTCCTGATTGAAAATACCAGCGCTTGCAGCGCCTATGTATACGCGCCCTACGCGCTCTCCGCGCTCCCGCAGGAAAGCGCACTGCGCACAGACAGTCTGGAAAGCACCCAACTCCCGGTCAGCGGCCTGCGCGGAGTACGGCAGTACCGACTTACGATACCCCTTGCGCCGGAGCAGACAACAGCAGAGTTTCTGAACGCACTGGGGGAACAGCCGGAGACGGCGGACGCCTACCTCAGCGCAGAGGGCAGCTACCGCGCATTTGTGCAGGAGCAGGACGTGAAGCTTCCTGAGCAGGCGCGCGCGCAGCTTGCTCCGATTCTGGATGAGCTCTGCCGGGAATACGGTTCCGCAGGTTCTCTGACGCCGGAGCAGGCGCAGCTCTGCACGGCACGTTTTCTCGAACAGCTGGACGCGCTCCGCGAGGCCGGAACGCCGCTGCCGCTGGATGAATCGATAAAGGGCACGACGTATCAGACCGCGACCCTGACCGTTCTGGCCCTTCGCTATTACGGCATCCCGGCGCGCTACGCCGAGGGCTTTGTCCTCACGCAGGAGACTGCCGCGCGTGCGCAGGCCGGTTCTGCAATTACCCTGACTGCGGCGGACGCGCAGGGCTGGGCTGAGGTCTATCAGGACGGCGTCGGCTGGATGCCGCTGGCCCTCACGCCGGGCTACGGCGAGCTAACCGACATTCTTTCCCCGCATCAGTCCGAATCCGCCAGTCAGACCGGCGACGCACACACGGACGACGGTTCCATCGCGCAGGCGGAAACGATAGAGGACGAAGCGGACGAAACAGAGGATACGCCGCAGGAGCAGCCGGATGACAGCGCGCAGAGCGCCCCCGCAGTCAAAGCGCGGCTCTGGCTCTGGATCGTGCTGGCAGTTGGACTTCTGCTTTTCCTGCTGGCAGCCGCCGCGCTGCGCTATGCGCTCATCCGCCGCAGATGGCGCTACCGGTTTGAGCGCACTGCACCCGCACAATCTGTTGCCTGGGTGACGGGGGCGCTTGCGGCGCTCTGGCCCGCGATGGGGCTTGGCTACGACGGCGGCTCGGTCTTTGCGTTCGGCGAATCGCTCCGGGAGTCGGATGCGGAATACGCCGGAGCGGTTCGTGACCTTGCTGCGCTGAACGGCGAGGCCCGTTTCAGCAGTCACACTATGACGCGCGAACAGGCGAAGCGCGCCCTCCGGGTTTGGAAACAGACGGTAGACCGCCTGCAAAAGAATGTACCGCTGCCGCGCCGCGCGTGGCTGAAATGGATTCGCTGCCTGTACTGATAGGGGAGGACAGATATGAAACAAAAAAAGGTTCGGTTGCTCGGGCTGCTGCTTGCGGCCGTCATGCTGCTGGGCTGCCTGCCGGTGCAGGCACTGGCAGCGGAAGGCGGCTGGTTTTACCTCGCTGCCGACTGGAACGGCACGCTTCTGATCGCGCCGGAGCGCATCAGCTACACGGCAGATCAGACGCTTTACGAAGCGCTGAACGCCAGCGGCCACAGCTTTGGGCCGGACGAGAACAGCGTGACGAAGATCGACGGCAAAACAGGAAATTTTATCCGCAGTGATGAAACCGGGAGCCACGACCTGACGCGAAACGCCGCGCAGGCCGGGATCCGGTATCTCTGCTTCACAGACAGGCTGACGGCGCAGCCGTCGGATGCCATGCAGAGCCTGATCGCTGCTATGGCCGATTACCGGCTGGAGGAGCCGGATGTGCAGCTGGCCGCGCAGGCGGCGTATAACGCCGCCTGCGCCGGATACGTCACGGCGGACGATAATGCGGCGCTCAGCCTGTACACGGCGCTTCATAACGCGGTCGAGCAGTACAAGCAGACACTGGACGGCCCAAAATATAGCGTTACCTTCTCGGACCGGAACAGCGTCTGGCAGTCCGGCGATACGCTGTATGCCGAGAACCAGTATGGCCGCGTCTATCAGGACGAGAACGGCAGCGGAATGCTCTCGCTGCCCGCCGGAAGCTATACCTTTACCATGCAGGCGCAGTCCGGCGGCGTGACGGGCAGCGTCACAGTGCCGGAGCAGACCTCTGTGACTGCCGTGCTTGACAGGACCGACTGGCTCAAAGCGGACGGCTTCATGCTTTCATCCGCGTCCAAAACGGAGTTTGACGGCAGCAAGCTTCCCGTGGAGAAGAAGACGGCGCGTGAATTGACCGCCGTTCTGGACGACAGCTTTACCGGAACGCTCTACGCGTTCTGGCCGTATGACACGAGTGTGTTTCCGGATGCAAGCAAGCTGAAGCTGACCGCAATCTATACCCCGGCGGGCGGCACGGAGCCGCAGCAGGCCAAACAGGCGCTGAAATCCAGAACCAGCGGCGTGGACGGCGTGCTTGCCGTCGGTATGCAGGGCAATACCGTCGTGTACCGCGCCGGCACGCAGGACGCGCAGGGCATGACGCAGTATCAGGACTATACGCTCACCATCCGCCGTGCCCCGACGCTGAAGCAGCTGCGCGTGACGGAGGAATCCGGCGCGCCCGCCGCTCTGGAGTCGTTTGACGAGAGCACGCGGACATATACCTGGCAGGTGCTCAGCGAACAGGTCACGCTGGCCCTGACACCCACGGCAGAGGGCTATACGCTCTTTGCCGACGGTGAAGACGTCACGCAGACGGGCGGCTGCACGCTTTCCATCGATGAAACGGAGAAAAGCGTGCCCATCGAGGTGCGGGCCGGAGGCGAAGCGACACAGTATACGTTGGTTCTGAAAAAAACAAACAGCTGTACCGTTCGCATTCCGGTCGAATCCGCAGATGTTGACCTGACGGTCTGCGATGCAAGCGGACAGATCCTCAAGGGCGTCTATGTCGCGGCTGCAAATCAGTACCGGTTCACGCTGGTTCCCGGTATGCAGTATACCTACACGGCGACAAAGGATACGTATTATCATGCAACGGGCAGCTTTACGGCCAAGGACGGCCCGCTGTCAAAGGTCACTGTGCAGACCGGCGACTGGCTGACAGAGCTGGCTCTGAGCAAGGACAACCTGACGTCCAGCAAGGGCAATATTCCGCTCGACCAGACCTTTGACCCGGCCAGCCATGCCTATACGGCGGCTGTGGCCGATACGCCCGCCGCAGTCTATCTCTGCATCAACGGCGATATCCAGACGGGCAGCACTGCCTTCCTCGCGCAGTACCGCACCATCACCAACACCGCGCAGGACGACCAGCTGCTTGAGACGCAGATCACCTCCGCCCAGCTCGGAACGCCTGTGTTCCTGCGGAACCTGCTTCTGAACCAGAACGGACGCGGCAATACGCTCACGATCCGCTGCCAGCGCACCGCCGGGAGCGTCACCTACTATCAGGAGTATATCGTCACGCTCCGGCGCACGCTCTCGCTGCGCGATCTTTCACTTGCCTGCGCCGGGCAGGCACAGACGCTCACGTACGGCGGCGGCACGGGCTATTCTGCTGCGGTGTGGGACTATACCGTCACCGTGCCCGCGGCTGCACAGACGCTTTCCGTCTGCGCAGAGGTCTATCCTGCGGATGCCGCCTGCTACCGCGATAACGGCAGCACCGGCTATCGCGTCTGGATGGACGGACAGGAGCTGACGCCCGGTGCGCCTGCTGATGTACAGCTGAACGGCACGGCGGAGCCGGAGACTATCACGCTGACGCTGACAAATGACTTTGCGGGCGAAGAAACGGCTTCGGAGTACCGGCTCCAGGTGCAAAAGGCGCAGCCGGTCCTCTTCACGCCGCAGCTGACGCCCACGGACGCGCTGATGTTTGTCTGCGATACGCTCTCCAAAACACGCGTCTGGCCGGATGCAGACGGCGCGTATGAGCTGTTTGACGGCTATACCTATCAGTACCTGCTGACCTGCCCCGGCTATGCGGGCCGGAGCGGGACCATCGAACCGTCGCACAGCGCATCCGGTGCGCTCGTTCTGAAAATCGACGAGGACGCTGTTGTCGTTACGGGCGGCGCGGCCCGCGCCGCAATGACCCTCAGCGCTGCGCAGAAGAACGAAACGCTGCGGCAGCTTCCCGCCGAATGGGCCGATTTCCGCGGAACGAGCTATGACGCCAATGGCACGCCCGGCGACACCGCAGGCAGCAACAACGCCGTCGTATCTATCCAGATGCCGGTGGATGCCGACGCGTCCACGCTTTACTGGTCGAATGCGATCGGCAGCGGCATAGACAGCGGCTCGACCGGCTGCCCGCTGCTGGTGGACGGCGTTCTGATCGTCTGCGCGGGGGATATGATCTGCCGCGTCGACCCGGTTTCCGGCGAGATCCTGACGAAGGCCAAAATGGATCGCGCGTCGAGTTTTTCCATTACGCCTCCGGCCTATGCCAATGGCATGGTGTTCGTCGGACTTTCCGACGGTACGATCCAGGCGTTCAACGCCGAAACGCTGCAATCGCTCTGGATCTACCATGACCCGCTCGAGGGCCAGCCAAACAGCCCGATCACCGTCTGCGGCGACTATCTCTACACCGGCTTCTGGCGCAGCGAGGAATCTCCCGCAAACTTTGTCTGCCTGTCCATCACGGACGAGGACCCGGCGCGCACGGATGAAGAAAAAACCGCCTGCTGGTATTGGACGACGCCAGGCGGCTATTACTGGGCAGGCGCGTATGCCTGCGAGGACTATGTTCTGGTCGGCACGGACGACGGCGCGGACGGAAGCAAGTCCATGACCGGGAGCCTTCTGATGCTCGACGCGAAGACCGGACGACTGCTCGACAAATGGGACGGCCTCTGCGGTGACGTGCGCAGCACGATCTGCTATGATAAAGCGACCGATGCCTTCTGTTTTACCACGAAGGGCGGCTGGTTCTGCAGCGTAAAAACCGGGAAAACGTCCGACGGCTGGCAGCTGCGGACAGGCAGCAAGTGGACGCTGAAGCTGGAAAACGGCACGAGCACCGCGCAGGCCATGAGTACCTCAACGCCGGTGGTGTACAATGGCCGTGCCTACATCGGCGTCAGAGGTACGGCGCAGTTCAGCGAGTACGGCGGCCACAGTCTTACAGTTGTGGATCTTGCGTCGCACACGATTGCCTACCGCGTCCAGACGCAGGGCTATCCGCAGACTTCCGGCATTCTCACGACGGCCTATGAAAAGACGACCGGCTATGTCTATGTCTATTTCGTCGACAATTATACGCCCGGCAAGCTCCGCGTCCTGCGGGACAAGGCAGGGCAGACGCGTGCAGACTATGTCACGGAGGAATCCGGCGTGGATACGCCCTATGTCCTCTTTACGCCCAGCGGAAAGGACGCGCAGTATGCGATCTGCTCGCCGGTCGTGGATTCCTATGGCGTGATGTATTTCAAGAACGACAGCGCGAAGCTCATGGCCTTCGGGCCGTCGGTCACGCTGGAAATTACCCGTCAGCCGGATAAAACGCAGTATCGGGCCGGTGAGGTCTTCGACCCTGCCGGTATGCAGGTCGATCTCGTCTATGCGAACGGCCTGCGGCGGGACGTGACAAAGTATGTCCAGTGGTCGGAGGACCCGCTTACGGAGGAGGATGCGGCAATCGACATCCGCTTCCCCTATGTCCGGTACCACGATCAGGACAGCGAGGAGTCCGGCCGTCTCACAAACGTCAAAACGCAGACGCCGACCGCGTCCGTCAGGCTGACGGTCGAACCCGGAACGGTGGAAAACGGCCGGATCGGCATGCTGACCTGGGCCTATGATATCAAAACCGGCTCGCTTACGATCAGCGGCGAATTTGAAAATGGCCAGAAGCTGGCCGTGGCCTATTATGATCAGAATGGACGCATGGTGCAGGTAAAGCTGCTGACGCAGGCACAGACGCTTGCGGCAGTTGAAAACGGCGCGCGGATCCGCCTGTTCCTGCTGGATCAGGATAACCAGCCGGTCTGCCGGGCCATGACGGTAAAGAGGTAACAGCATGAAAAGAATACGAGCGGTTGCGCTGCTTCTGGCGCTGTGCCTGCTCCTGTCCGCCTGTGGCGGCACGCAGACGCCGCTGGAACGGACGGCAAAGTACCTGAAATCAGCGGTGCCGGAGCCGGGCTTCGGTTCGCTGGACGGCGACTGGATCGTGTTTGGTCTGGCGCGTGCCGGGGCAGATCTGTCGGACGGATATTTTGACCGGTATTATACGGCGGTCGAAGCCGCCGTGCAGGCAGCAGACGGAACCCTCGACGAGGACCGGTATACCGAGTATTCCCGCCTGATCCTTGCCCTCACGGCGATCGGGCGCGACCCGCAAAACGTCGGCGGCTATGATCTGCTCCTGCCGCTGGCAGACCTCGAAAAGACGACGGCACAGGGCGTCAACGGCGCGGCGTTCGCGCTGCTGGCGCTGGACTGCGGCGGCTATGAGCTCCCGCAGAATTCCGCAGCCGCCGTGCAGGCGACGCGCGACGGCTATGTCGACGCAATTCTGACCCGGCAGAATGCCGACGGCGGCTGGAGCCTCGGCGGTGGCGCGTCAGATCCCGATCTGACCGCCATGGCCCTGCAGGCGCTTGCCCGCTACCGCAGCCGCGCGGACGTGTCCGCGGCAGTAGAAGCCGGGCTTTCCTGTCTGTCGCAGATGCAGGAGGAAAACGGCGCGTTTTCCTCCTGGGGCACAGAGAGCAGCGAGTCGGTCAGTCAGGTGCTCACAGCACTGACGGAGCTTGGCCTCTCGCTGGATGACGCGCGTTTTGTGAAGAACGGGCAGACGCTGGAGGACGTGCTCCTGCGCTTCGCGCAGGACGACGGCAGCTTCGCCCATACGCCGGAGGACGGAGGCAACCTGCTTGCCACCACGCAGGCGTTCTACGCCCTCACCGCCCTCCAGCGCGCCCGCGACGGAAAACCCACCCTCTACGATATGTCAGACGTTACGCCCTGAAAGCCTGCACCCCAATCCTCACCCTGCCGCACGGCAAGGTGAGGATTTTCGCGTTTTACAGCACGCACCAGACACTTTCCCTGTACACAGACACCGATCTGTGCTATAATTATCAAATAAAACTGGACGATCAGGAGGCAGAACTATGATTCCGACCAGAGAGCAGGCATGGGACCTGCTGTGTGAATATAATGAGGGTGAATTCCACCGCCTGCACGCGCGTATCGTGGGCGATGTGATGCGGTATTTTGCCGCCCAGCTTGGCTATGCCGATGAGGCGGACTTCTGGCAGACCGTCGGTATCCTGCACGATCTGGATTTTGAGCAGTATCCCGACCAGCACTGCACGAAGGAGGCGCAGATCCTGCGCGAACGCGGCGTGGACGAGCGCCTTGTCCATGCGGTCGTCAGCCACGGCTATCTGCTCACCGTCGACGTGCAGCCGGAGCACCAGATGGAAATGGTGCTCTACGCCACGGACGAGCTGACCGGCCTTATCGGCGCAGTCGTGCGGATGCTGCCGACAAAAAGCGTGCAGGACCTTCAGCTCAAGTCGCTCAAAAAGAAATTCAAGGATAAAAAGTTCGCCGCAGGCTGCTCACGCGAGGTCATTGAGCGCGGCGCGGATATGCTCGGCTGGAGTCTTGACGAGCTGATGGAGCGCACGATCACCGCCATGCAGGCGTCCCTGGCTGCCAATGGAAACTGAAAAGGTACTGGTCGCCATGTCCGGCGGCGTGGATTCCTCCGTCGCGGCCAAGCTGCTGACGGACGCAGGCTTCTCCTGCATCGGCTGCACGATGAAGCTCTATGATAATGAAGACGCGGGCATTCCGAAGGCCAACACCTGCTGCTCGCTCGACGATGTCGAGGACGCACGCAGCGTGGCCTACCGCCTCGGTATGCCGTATTATGTCTTCAACCTCAAGGACAAATTCGCCGAGTGCGTTATCGACCGCTTTGTGGACGCCTATGAGCACGGCATTACGCCGAACCCCTGCATCGACTGCAACCGCTATCTGAAATTCGACAAGCTGTTTGAGCGCGCCGATATCATGGGCTGCCGCTATATCGCCACTGGGCACTATGCCCGCATCGAGCGGGAAGGGGAGAAGTACGTCCTCAAAAAGGCCCTCGACGAGACGAAGGACCAGAGCTACGTGCTCTACGATCTGACACAGGAGACGCTTGCGCGGGTCAAGTTCCCGCTTGGCAGCCTGCGCAAGACCGAAGCGCGTGAAATTGCCGCCGAAGCCGGCCTGATCAACGCCCGCAAGCACGACAGTCAGGACATCTGCTTTGTCCCGGACGGCGATTACGCGAAGGTCATCGAGAGCCGCACCGGCAAAACGCCAGAACCCGGCCCGTTCCTCGACCTGAACGGCAATGTCGTCGGCACCCACCGCGGCATTATCCACTATACCGTCGGCCAGCGCCGGGGCCTGCGGATGCCGTCGGACGGCAAAATTTATGTCGTGAAGATCCTGCCGGAGCGGAACGCCGTCGTCGTCGGCCCGAATGAGGCGCTGTTTACAAGAGAATGCCTCGTGCCCGGTATGCACTGGATCTCCGGCGAAGCGCCCGCGCTTCCGTTCCGTTGCAGCGCAAAAACGCGCTACCGCCAGCCGGAGCAGCCCTGCACGGTCTATCCGGCAGGGGAGGCAGGCGTCCGCCTCGTCTTCGACGAGCCGCTGCGCGCCATCACGCCCGGCCAGTCCGCCGTGCTCTATGATGGCGATACCGTCCTTGGCGGCGGCATCATCGCAAGGGAGGAATCCGTATGCTGATCTCATCCATGGGCCGCTACGCGGTTCTGATCCTGCTGGATCTGGCGGAGCATCGCGGCGGCTTTGTCCCCGTGCGGCAGATCGCCGAGCGGCAGGAGCTGTCGCAGAAGTATCTTGAGCGCATCCTGCGCACGCTGGCAGAGCACGGACTGGTCGAGGGAACGCACGGCAAGGGCGGCGGCTACCGCCTGACGCGCGAACCGTCCGACTATTCCATCGGCGAGATCATCCGCGCGGCGGACGGCTCCCTGTCCTGCCTCGGCACGAACGTACAGCTGACGCGCTGCGAGGTATCCTCCGGCCTGTCCGCCGTCTGGAACCGGCTCGACAAACAAATCGCCGCCTGTCTCGACGCCATCCCCCTCTCCACCCTGGCCACCGCCGACGCAGCGGATGAATATGTGATCTGACTGATTTTAGCGCAGCACCCAGCGGCCTCCCCGCCGGGGAAGCCGCTGGTGCATGCGTTTTCTGCTTCTTAACAGGCCCTTAACATACCGGCTGTTTTCTTTTATGCTATTATATACTGGGTGAGGATCGATGGATATGACACGAAATACAAAGGATCAGACCTTACGCGGGCGGCTGCGGCAGATATTCCTGTTTTCCTGGCGCGACTGTGCCGTGTGCGTCGGCATTCTGGCAGCGGCGGCGCTGCTGTGCGCGCTGCTGCGGATGATCGACTCGTCCGACGTGTATGTCGCGCTGATCTTCGAATGCGCGGTCGTGCTCGTCTCGCGTTTCACCGACGGGTACCTGTTTGGCCTGCTTGCTTCGGTGATCGGCGTCGTCGGCGTGAACTGGATCTTTACATACCCCTATATGCAGCTCAATTTTACCATTTCCGGCTATCCGCTGACCTTCCTTGTCATGCTGGCCGTCTCCGTCGTGGTCGGCACGCTGACCACCCAGATCAAGCAGCAGGAAAAGCTCCGTGCGGAAGCGGAAAGAGAAAAAATGCGCGGCAATCTCCTGCGGGCCGTCTCTCACGATATCCGTACGCCCCTGACCGCCATCGTCGGCGGCATCGACGCGATTCTGGAAAACGGCAGTCAGATCTCACCGGAAACCAGCAGAGATCTGCTGGAAAATATGCGCGACGAATCCAACTGGCTCATCGGCGTGGTGGAAAATCTGCTGTCCGTCACGCGTATGTCCGGCGCTTCGAATATCAAAAAGGAGCTGGAGGCGGGAGAAGAGGTTCTCGGCGCAGCCTCCATGAAATTCAAGCGGCACTATCCCGCGGTCGAGGTCAGCATCACCGCGCCCGATACGCTGCTTATGATCCCGATGGATATCATTCTCATTGAGCAGGTGCTGATCAATCTGATGGAAAATGCCGTCCAGCATGGCAAAACGACCACAAGGATCGAGCTGCGCTTGTCGAGCGCCGGCGGCCTTGCTGTTTTCGAGGTCGCGGACAACGGCTGCGGCATCGAGAAGGAGCTTCTGCCGCACCTGTTCGATGGCTATCTCACCCGCGATCAGGAGGAGATCTCCGACCAGCGGCGCAATATGGGCATCGGCCTGTCTGTATGTATGTCCATCGTGCAGGCGCACGGCGGTACGATGCGTGCGGAAAACCGGAAAAAAGGCGGCGCTCTGCTGCAATTTTCATTGCCATTGGAGGAAAACAGCCATGAACATCAGAGATAAGGTTCTTCTGGTCGAGGACGAGCGGACCATCCGCAGCTTTATGCAGGCGATCCTGACGGCAAACGGCTACGACGTGCTTATGGCCGGCACGGGTGCGATGGCGAATACCATGATCGCATCGCACTGTCCGGATATCATCATTCTCGACCTCGGCCTGCCGGATATGGACGGCATGACGATCCTGAGAAACGTCCGGAAATGGTCGAAGGTCCCCATTCTGGTCGTCTCCGCCCGCAGCCACGAGCGCGACAAGGTCGAAGCCCTCGACGCAGGCGCGGACGATTATCTGACCAAGCCCTTCGGCACGGAGGAGCTGCTTGCGCGCATCCGCGCCGCCGTCCGCCACACCCGGACGCCGGAAGGCGCAGCCGCCGTCGCCAATTCCGGCGTGTTCACCGCCGGAGAGCTGACCATCGACTACGATAAGCACCGCGTTTATATCGCGGGCCGCGACGCCAATCTCACGCAGAACGAATATAAGCTGGTTGCGCTGCTCGGCCTGCACGCGGGCAAGGTCCTGACATATGATTATCTCATCAAGGAGCTCTGGGGCCCCAGCGCCCGCAGCGATAACCAGATTCTGCGCGTCAATATGGCAAACATCCGCCGCAAGATCGAAAAAAACCCCGCCCAGCCCGCCTACATCTTCACAGAATCCGGCGTCGGCTACCGCATGGTCGAGGGGGATTGAGCGTTCTGCCGCCGCTTTTCCGGTTTTGGAAAAGCGGCGGCTGCTTTCTGTGCTGCTGTTCCGCTTGCATTTTTCCTGAAACTGTGGTATGAAAGAAGAAAACCAATCAGGAGGGATTCCCTATGAAAGTCATGCTTGTAAACGGCAGTCCGCATGAGCACGGCTGCACCGATGCTGCGCTGCGCGAGGTCGCTTCCGCGCTGAACGCGGACGGAATCGATACCGAAATTTTCTGGATCGGCAATACGCCCATCGGCGGATGCATCGCCTGCGGCGGCTGCTCCAAGGCAGGCAAATGCGTCTTCGGCGGTTCGGTCAACGACTTTGCCGAAAAGGCAAAGGACGCGGACGGCTTTGTGTTCGGCACGCCGGTCCACTACGCGGCGGCCTCCGGCAATATGACCGCGTTCATGGACCGCCTGTTCTATTCTGCGCCGAAGGAAGCGTTCTGTCGCAAGCCCGCCGCCGTCATTACCTCCGCCCGCCGCGCAGGCACCACGGCCGCGTACGAGCAGCTGCTCAAATACCCCGGCATCACGGAAATGCCCATCGTTTCCTCCTGCTATTGGAACAATGTCCACGGCTCCAGGGCCGAAGACATCCAGCAGGACGAGGAGGGCGTGCGCATCATGCGCGTTTTGGGGCACAATATGGCCTGGCTCCTGCGCTGTATCGAGGCAGGCAAGGCCGCAGGCGTTCCGGAACCCCGCAAGGAGCCGCTTGCAAAAACGAATTTTATCCGGTAAAAACTGCACAAACTAATGCAACGCAAGCTTGAAAGGAGTGCAACGCAAGATGTGTACTGCGATCACATATCAGACAAAGCAGCTTTATTTTGGCCGGACGCTGGATTACGAATGCAGCTACGGCGAACAGGTGACAATCACGCCGCGAAATTACCCGTTCGACTTCCACCACGCAGGACCGGTGCATACGCACTACGCCATAATCGGCATGGCCCATGTGGCGGGCGGCTACCCACTGTATTACGACGCCGTCAACGAAACCGGTCTGTGCATGGCGGGGCTGAATTTCGTCGGAAACGCCGTATACGCGCAGCCAGAGCCGGACAGGACGAATATCGCGCAGTTTGAGCTCATCCCGTGGCTGCTGGGCCGGTGCGCGTCGGTTCAACAGGCCCGGACAGAGCTTTCCCGGCTCAACCTGACCGGAACGCCGTTCAGCGCCGCTCTGCCCGCCGCGCAGCTGCATTGGCTGATTGCCGACGAAAGAGAAGCGGTCACGGTCGAATCGACCGCAGACGGCCTGCACGTCTATGAAAACCCTATCGGCGTTCTGACCAATAACCCGCCGTTCGGCGAGCAGCTGTTCAATCTGAACAACTATATGCACCTTTCGCCCCGACAGCCGGAAAACCGCTTTTCCCAAGCGCTCCCGCTGCGCCCATACAGCCGGGGCATGGGCGCGCTGGGCCTGCCGGGCGATCTGTCGTCCATGTCGCGCTTCGTCCGCGCCGCGTTTACAAAGCTGAACGCCGTCTCCGACGACACGGAGCAGGGGAGCGTCAGCCAGTTTTTCCACATCCTCGGCGCCGTGGAGCAGCAGCGCGGCTGCTGCGAGGTGGCAGACGGGCAGTACGAGCGCACGATCTATACCTCCTGCTGCAATGCACACAGCGGCGTCTATTATTATTCCACCTATGATAATCGCTGTCTGACAGCGGTCGATCTGCACCGGGAAAATCTCGACGGCAGCGCGCTTATCGCCTATCCGCTCATAACAGAGCAGCAGATCCTCTGGCAGAACCGCCGGTAAAACGCAAAAGCGGGAGAACGCACAGCTTTGTGTGTTCTCCCGTTGATTTATGCTTTATGGCAGTGCGCGGATCAGCCGAAGGAGGCGTCGAGCATATCCTTGATCTCGCCCGTCCAGTCCTCAACGGACGCGAACCAGCTGATCATTTCGTCGTACTGGTCGTCCGTCAGATCGTCGCGGGTGTTGAGAATGTCGCTGTAGCGCTGCAGCATAAGCCGCTTGGCGTGTCCATCGTCAGCGTCTTTACCGCGTACCTGTGCTGTGAGATTCTCAACTGGGTACGCGAGAACGTCAGTGCGCTGACGCACTCTGTTCTGGCGGGCGAGATCAGCTATGCGGTGCTGATCGTTCCGGTCTTTCTCCTGCTGCGCCGGTATTTTGTCCGTGCGGCATACGAAGCCATGACCTGCTCAAAGGCGGCGCTTGGGCTGTTCGGCAGCCTTCCGGTCGCGTTCTATTTCTTTGATTACGCAACGACGATCTATTCCGATGCCCTTTACGCCGGAATTCATGCAGTCAACGAGTCGCTTCCGGCGCTACTATGAAAACGAGCTGGTCAATCTGCTGTGCTCCTCGTTTGCGGAAAAGGCGCAGCAGCACGGCATCCGGCTGACGGCGGAGCTCCGCCTCCCCGCAGCGCTGAGCATTCCAGACACCGAGCTGTGCACCGTTTTGTCCAACGGACTGGAAAACGCGTTCCGCGCCGTGTCCGGGCTGGACGAGCAGCAGCGGACCGTCTCGCTGTACTGCGGCGTGCGGCTCAATAAGCTGCTTCTGGAAATCAAGAACCCGTATCAGGGCGAGGTTGTCATGTGCGAGGGGCTTCCGGTATCCGACCGCGCGGGTCACGGCTACGGCTGCCGCAGTATGCAGGCCATCGCCGCCCGCCGCGGCGGCCTGTTCGAGCTGCAGGCTGAAAACGGCGTGTTCCTGCTGCGCCTGGCCCTTCCGCTGAACGGGTAGCCGCGTCTGCTTGCCATGAAAAATGCACCGGTGCTTCTGCAGCGCACCGGTGCATTTTTTGCGATCCCATATACCACAGCCATGATTCTGATTAGAAAATCAGGGAAGCGTACAGAATACGCGCAGGAGGTGTTTTCTACGGATCGGCATGAAATTAAAATTGGCGGTGCAACCTACTGCGTACAAAGAAGCTTTCGGGATCAGAGCAGCGCCGCAGAGATCATTGCAAAGAAAATCTTGGAATCGTCGAAAACCGACGGAAAAATTGACGTATCTGCGCCGGTAAGTTATAATATGAACGGGAAGTTGGTTCAAGGAGGCTAAACATGAGGACCAACATATCAATTGTTGTTGCCGCGTATGTGCGTCTTTCCGTGGATGAGGCCGGAAAGAGCGTATCCGGGAGCATTGAAAACCAGATCAGTCTGATTAAAGAGTATTGCGCGAAACGAGAACTGATCGTCGCGGCTGTCTTTCAGGATGACGGCTGGTCGGGCGGAAACTTTGAACGCCCCGGCTTCAAAAAGCTGCTGGAATTCCTGAGGAAGAAGAGCGCGAATACGGTCATTACCGTCGATCTTTCCAGACTTGGACGAAATATGCGCGAGGCAAGCTACTACGCCGAAGAATATTTTCCGGAGCACGGCATCCACTTCTTCACGATTTCCGACGGCTTTGATACGGCGCGTGAAAACGTCTTTGCACCGTTCCAGTTCGCCATGAACGAGGTCTACCTGCGTGACGGTTCACGCAAGGTCAAAAACGTTCTGAAAAACAAGCGTGAGAGCGGGCAATACTGTGCCTGTCCGCCGTATGGCTACAAAAAGAATCCGGACAATGTGCATCAGCTCATCCCGGATGAGGTGACCGCGCCGGTCGTGCAGAGAATTTTTGCCGCGGCGGCCTCCGGTGATTCCTCCCGGAAAATTGCGATGGAGCTGAACGTCGGCGGGATCATTCCGCCGCTCAAATATCGCGTCCTGTATCGCGATCATTTTGGCGACGAGGGCGCCAGCCACGCCTCTGATCTTTGGAATTATACGACGATCAAGCGGATCCTCAAGAATGAGGTCTATCTCGGGCATACGCTGCTTGGCAAAACGAGAAAGGCCAGCATCCGTTCCGAAAAGAAGCTCCCCGTCCCGCAGGAGGATTGGGCAGTCACGCGCGGCACGCATCTGCCGCTTGTTTCGCAGGAGACATTTGACGCTGCGGCGCTGAATCTCGGAAAGGGAACTCGGAATTATCAGAAATACGACCACGTGCGCAAAAGCATTTTCTCCGGCATTGCCGTCTGCGGACGCTGCGGGCATTCGCTCTGCTCCTGCGGAACGGTCTATAAGGGGGAACGCGAGAAATACTGGTACCTGTCCTGCACCAGACAGCGGCCCGACATTGCAGATCCCTGCGAGGGTGTCCGGATCCGCTACGGTGACCTTCTGGAGGTCGTGCGGCAGGATCTGAACGAGATTCTTGCTATGACCGATGAACAGATCGAACGGCTTGTCGGCGATGTTCTTCGGGAAACGCAAACGTCCGAGGCAGTCCAGGCCCGGCAGCTTCAGCAGGAGCGGGCCGCCGCCCGTCTGAAAACCATCGACAGGGTGATTACAAAGCTCTACATGGACAATGCGGAGGGACGACTGGAGGATGCCCGGCTATCCGATATGGTGTCGCAGCTTCAAACTGAGGGCGCGGGACTTCAAAGACTTCTGACAGCATTGGAACCGGACAAAACAGAAAACGCAGCGGAGGATTATCAGCGTTTTTTCGCCCTTGCACGGCGCTATACACACATTGAGAAGCTGGACAGAGAAACGCTGTCGCTGTTTGTTGAGCGCATTGAGATCGGACCGAAGGAATTGCCGCAGGGTATCCGGAAGTCCGTCCGCCGGGAGCAGCCGTTTCGCCAGAGCATCCGCATCTTTTACCGCTTCGTCGGCGAGCTGGCCCCAGCCCCCGTGCGAAGCTTCCCGCTGCCATCCAATCCGGAACCCGGCAAAAAATAAGATGAAAAAGAACACCAAGGGAGGTCGGCGTCAACCTGAAGAACGGCTACAACGGCGACCTGACCTCCCGCGAAGCCGGCTCCGTCGGCGGCCAGATGGTCAAGAA
>OLVO01000867.1_pt1 | contig 33511 bp, 15 predicted proteins | sample 1672571 | NCBI WGS metagenome assembly OLVO01 (sample SAMEA3136700, study PRJEB25190) | human gut metagenome | biome: human gut; feature: human-associated habitat; material: faeces | place: Austria | collected 2013
TCTTATGAACTTGTCCAATGAAGCGAAATCGGGTAATTCCGTTAACAAGTAAAGGGTATAGGCATATTGCTTATAAAATAAGGTGGTACCGCGATTTTTCTCGTCCTTATGGAAGGGAAAAATCGTTTTTGTTTGGAGGAGTAGAATGGAAGATATTATTTATTTTTTCGGAATTTTTGTTGTACTCTATATTCTTTTTTACCTGTTTGTGGTAAGAAAAGCTAGGCGAAATAGTAAAAAGGTTCCTGTTGAAGTACAGTATTTGTTAATTCGCTATAATTTAGATACGAAAAATTTTCGTTATAAACAATTTATGAATACAGTAGCGTTAGTGGCTAGTTTTGATATTTCTTTAGTCGCAACAATTGTATTTCATATAGACGGCTTTATCTGGCAATTGTTATTTGGCTTTATTTTCTTGGTACCAGTCATATTACTTTCTTTTATGTTAGTAGGAAAGTATTATCAGAATAGAAAAGAGGATTTTGATTTAGAAAAAGAAGAACAGTTAGCGGAAGAACAGGAGCGAAAGCGAGAAGAAAACGCTTAAAGAACTTCTTATTGAAATTAATAATCGTCACGGTATGACAGATGGTAATTCATATGTTGCTCGTGAAATGGTTAGAATTTATAATAAGTTATTCAAACGTAGTATTATTTTAGCAGTTAAGAAAGAAGCTGCTTTAAGAGTGTTACATGGTCAAGAAGGTAGACAAAATGTATTTGCTAACTTTCCAGAAGAAATAATTAATTAAGATTATATGACTGGTAAATTAATTTTAATCAGTGGTAGAAAAGGTACAGGTAAAACTTATGTTACTGAATACCTTGAAGGTATGCTCGCTGGTAAAGTTGAGATATATCCTATGGCTACAATGCTTAAACGTATTGTAGCTGCTGTTACAAATTGTAGTGTATCTCAATTAGATTCTCATTATTTTAAGTTATCTAAATCTCCATATATTATTAATCGTTACGGTATTGATGAACAACTGACATATCGTAAGTGTTTACTTCATTTTGGTAAACTATTAAGATTTGATAATGACAGAGTGTTTATTGATGATGTTATAAATAGAATCAGAACTACTCCTTGTGATTATTTTATTATTCCTGATATTCGAGAACAATTTGAATTGAATTGTATTAAAGATTTTGCTCGTCAGAATGAAATTGAATTAACTACAATTCGTGTTCTCCGTAATACTAAAATGGATGATACATCCGGTGATAAAACTGAGTGTGATTTAGAGAATTATACTGGTTGGGATTTTCATCTTGATAATACTGTTGATGGATATGATAGTATTCATAAACAATTAACTTATATCTGTAAAGAGAAAGGTTATAATGTTAAAAAAGGTTATGTTGAACAAAAATTATTTTGACAATTTATGAGTAATTTATTTGGTATTGCGCAAAAATATGATTATCTTGTTTCGCAGATAGAAGAGAATGACGGCGAGATAACGGAAGAAATTGCAGAAGAATTAGCTATTGCTGAAAGTGAACTTGAAGATAAACTTCGTGCTTATCGACAAATAATTGATGCTCAAAAAGCTAATATTGCTTATAATAAAGATGAGATTAAACGACTTCGTGATAGGAATGCAAGTTTTGATAAAATAGCTGGTAGACTTAAATCTTCAGTTGTTGATGCTTTACATATATTTGGTCAAGTTGGTAAATCTGGTAATTATAGTCTTAAATTTCCTGATTTTACTGTTTATACAAAAGAGTCAGAAAGTGTTTCAATTAATGAAAATGCTTTAGACTCTATTATTACTTCATTACTTCATATAACAGAAGCACCACTTCCGCCGGAAGATAATGTCTTTGTCGAGAAACATAAAGAAGAATTAGATAAGATTGCTTCTATTAGTATTACAGTTGATGTTCCTATTAGTTTAGCAAAAGAGGTAGGTAAATATATTCATGATAAATTAGGTGATGATTATATTTATACTGTTAAATTTGATAAGAAAGCTATTAAAGAGCTTGATAATTGGGCTAAAGCATCCAGTGAATCTGACGAAGATATTGCTCGTGCTGAACGAATAGCTCATGTTATGGATAAAATTGATATGGAGATTGTTACGTCTGAAACTGCTATATATAAGTAGTCTATCATTAAACAAGTTAAAATTAATCAAACTATGAGTAAAAAGTATTTGATTACAAAAGTAATCGCTGGTGAGAAACAAGGTTTTCTTAAAAATGTAACCAAAGATGGTGGAGAGTGGATTAATGACCATAATGAAGCTCTTACATTTTTGAATCTTGAAGATGCTGAAAATGAGAAAGAACTTCTGTTTAGCAAACTTGGTGCTGAACATAAGGATATTTCTCATATTCGTATTATTGAATTGTAATATAAACTAACTAATTTAATTATGGCTGCGAATATTGAATTTAATTCTAATAGAAATACTTATTCATTCTATTCGTTGAAAGATGTTCCTTGGCATGGTCTTGGAACTATCGTTGAAGAAGCTAAAACTCCTGATGAAATCATTCATATTGCTAATATGGATTATGAAGTAGCTTTAGCTCCGATGTTTGCAAGTTTTATTCCTCCTGAAGCTAAACATATAGTAAAAGAAGATAATCATTATGCTTGTCATATGTCCAATGGTGATGTTATCATTATTCCGGAAAAGGGTGCTCGCGTAAATGATGTATATGCTACATATCGTAAAGATAATTATAAAATTCTTGGTACTGTTGGTAGTAGGTATGAACCTGTTCAGAATACAGAAGCTATGGATTTTATATATCAAGTTTGTAAAAGTCAAATGGTAATTAATCCAAAAGATGTTATCATTCAGACCGCTGGTGTTTTAGGTATTGGTGAACGAATCTTTGTTACTGCTAAACTTCCTACTTATGAGATTGCAAAAGATGAAATGGAGAAATATATCCTTTTCACTACAAGTCATGATGGAAGTGGTAGTATTCAGGCTTGTTTCACTGATATTCGTGTTGTATGTAATAATACATTAAATGCTGCTTTGAATCATTGTAAAAATATGGTTCGATTTAAGCATACTAAAAATGTTAAAGCTAATTTGGCAATAGGTGCTCAAATGATGCGTGACACTCTTAAATATTCTGAACAAGCTAAGATGATTCTTGAGGCTGCTGAGAATATTAAGATTAATGATGATGTGATGATTGATTATATCACGGATTTAATTTGTGACGCTAATCAGAAAGAGTTTATTGCTAAATGCGGTGGTATTGGTAAGATTCCTTATGATAATGATGTTATTTCTACTCGTAAGAAGAATCAGTTACACGCTATGGTTAATTATATTGAACGTGGCCCCGGACAAGATAGTCATCGCGGTACAATGCTTTGGCTTTATAACGGTGTTACTTCATATATTAATAACGGAATTGAATATAAAGATAATCTTAATAAATTCGATTCTATTACACAGGGTAATTCTTTCAAACTCGGTCAGATGGCCTTTAATAAATTAGTTCAACCTTTAAGTGCCTAAATGATTACAGAAGTAGTTATATATTCTGATGGTACTGTAAATAGCTTCGATTCTGATAATTGTCAAATTCCAAGTGCTTCTGGTAGTTGGGAAATTATTCCTTTGCTTGCAAGTTGGGCTTTAGCTCAATATCCAAGTCAATTACCTGAGGAATGTAGAATGACTAATGCTAAATGTTTTATTGGTGTTAGAAAGAAAGGAGGTGACAATAGGATGCCAATTCCTATACGTCATCTCCTTAAAATGGCAAAATATATTGGAGAAGAAGGGTATAATATTCGTACCGCAGATGTAAGTGAAATCCCACAATCTGAAGAATAAAATAGCATGAAAGAAAGTCTTATAGGATTGTATGTCGATAACGCGGAAGTTCCAGAGTATAAAAGTGCTGGAGCTTCCGGTTTCGATTTACGAGTTAAGTTTAGTAATAAAGTAGCAAGATTAAGTATTGCTGAACTCCATGATTTAATCAATGATTTTAGTCAAGAAGTACTTAAATATTTATATCATAATACTTATGAAGGTAAATATTTTGTTATAGATTATGATAGATTCAAAAATTCAGTTCTGTATGCTATAAAAATCGCTATTGGTGGTGGAGCTGGTATTGATGACTTTTTGAATCATTTAGAACAAAACCATATTGATAAAGTTAATATTATATTACCTTATACAGTTAATAAGTTTGAAACTGGTATTTATGTTGAAATTCCTGAAGAAGATGAAATGCAAATTCGTCCTCGTAGTGGTATTTCAAGTTCAACACTTATGTCTGTTAAATTAGGTACGATTGATACCGATTACAGAGGTAATATTGGAATTATAGTACAAAATCCTACACCTTTTAGTTATATTATTATTCCTAATAGTAGACTTGCACAAGGTGTAATTGTTGAAAAGAAACGTGCAGTATTTGATATTAAATCTTCTAAAGATGAACTAAGCAAAACTGAACGTGGTGAAAATGGTTTTGGTAAAAGTGGTTTAATGTAATAAATCGAAATAAGATGTTTAATGAATATTTTACAAAATGAGCGTTATTATATCGGTGTTAAACTGATTAAAGCTCGTCCAGCTTATAGGATTAATGGTAATGAAATAGTTTATGACTTAAATCGTGCTCGTAATCCTAATGATGCTATTGAAGAAGGTTACGAAGTTATTTATTCTGATAACTATAAATCTTTCTCACCAAAAGATGTATTTGAAAAGGCTTATTATATGATTTTAAATCCTAACAAAATTCAAGAAGGTGATGTACTTAATTTCATAAAAGAAGGTTATTCTTTACGTCTTGGTGAAAAGACAACCATTGTTTGCGATACTACTCTAACTGGATTCGATACTGTCGGTATAGCTGCTTGTGTAGACCCTTCAGCTTATGACCATGATAGGGGATGTGGTGTAGCTCGTCGTGATATTAAAGATAAAATCTGGGGACATCTGGGTTTTGTTCTTCAATGGGCTATTAATGGTCTTAAAATGTAGTTTATGATTAAGCGACTAAATGTAAAGAAAAATGTTAGATTATTAGGTGTCCAATGGGATGGTGCTAATATCTCAGAATGTGTTAGTTTTTGTAGATATTGTCATTTTTCCGATGGTTGGATGTTTATTATGTTTAGAGAAAATATAATTCGACTTAATAAAGGAGATTGGATTATTGCTTTAACTGATAAAGAATTTACTGTTATTAATAATGAAACATATCAATATCTTTTTGATAAACCGAAAGATGTTGAAAACGGTGGCGAATAAAACGTGACAAGTGGGCGTGCAACCTCCTGCCCCACCGGGTCAGCGAAGCCCGAAGGGCTGAGCTATCAATGTTACAACTTTAATTGCTACTATAATTGTTGTTATTATTAATAACGATATTACTAACATAATAAGTGATACAGACAGACCGTCAGAGTGCCTATTTTCAGGCGTTCTGACGGTCTTTTTTTTGTCAGTTAGACAAATAAAGATAATGCCCGTAGCAGGCTGGGAAGCACCGCCACGGGCAAATATCCGACGTTTACTCTATTAGACTATTCGTCCTCGTAGTTATCACTATCTTTTGGACTAATCATTTCTCTAACACCACTAAATGTAATACCAAAAGGATTATACATATTGTAATAAGACATAGTAGCACCGAGATTATTAAACTTATTAATTTGACGAAGAACAGGAACAGCTTGACGTAATGCAACTGCACGTTTATCTTGTCCCTTATAAATACCTCTATCATAAATAAGTTCATCATCATCAACCCAAAGACCTTGAATAGTGAGATTAACAAGTTTATATGCAGATTGTAAAGTTTTCTGACCAGCAAACAAACTATTTGCAGTTTGTTCTATTGTAGCCATCCAACCAAATACTGGCATAGGTTCAATCATTTGTTGATAATAAGTTGTTGCAGCATACATAGCGTGCTGATACAAAATATTATCTTCGTCATCATCATCTTTCTTAAATGCACCAAGTGTCATAGCAGCAAGAGCACTGAAAGCTAAAGCACCCATTAAACGAGCAAATTTCATAGTTGCTATCTGTTCATTTAAAGGAAGAGTATTATAATAGAATCCTACATTAAGTAACCAACTTGATACACCTTTGAAGAAATTACCAATACCTTTCATATAGTCGATAACAGTATTGTTATCATTAAGACTATCTTTGAAGGCTTGACTACCACTTCTAAACATATCAAACATAGGATTAAATATAGGAACTTCATAAGAACCTAATTGTTCATTATAAAATATACGACCGAAACGACGACCGAAATAACGAACAAAGTTAGGACGAACCCATTTCTTAAATTGCATTAACAAATCACCAAATGCAGCATCTTGTAAACTATTTCTGTCTACACGATTGTAAATACCATGTAATGATTGGTTAATAGCTTTAACTCGACCACGGAACTCCGAAAGAGTTTCTTCTGTAAGACCACTTTCAGGATTAAAACTCAAACGACCATCTACAAGTTTAAGTTCCGAACGAAGAGTATTATATTTATCAAAAGCTTCACGTTGAACTTTTTTATCAGTCTTTCGAGAATCAACAATTTTCTTACGTTGTTCATCAGAAAGTAAATTATAATGTGATTTAAGATATTGAGAAGCATAATCATGATTCCATAAATACTCTTTTGAAGTACGTTTTTCTTCACGAGCTATCTCAGCATCTAAATCTTCTTTGAAAATAAGATATTTATCATATTGTTCATTAGTAAGAACATCTTGTAATAACTTTTCAAGATTATCATTATAAAAATCATTGAAAGCCATAATTTTACCACCAACTACTCGATGAGATTGCGTAGCAGCAAGTAACATACCAAACTGCATAATGAACTCACCCATGTTATTAGGAGCATAACCAACAGTATCAACCATTCGCATAGCTTTAATCCAATAGGAAGTTCCAGTATCAGAAGATGTTACATCACGAGTATCTTGATAAATATCATCAAAGTCTTTAATGATTGCTACAAGTATATCATCAGTTCTTGTCGAATTAATATCGCGTAAGAAATGAGGAATAGTTTTAATAACATCACGAAGACCTGATTTCATAATATCTTTGCTTTCAACAAAGTTATTAGCAGTAGATTCAACTATCATATCAGTAACACCTTTGAGAATATTAGTGATACCGGCAGTATAGTTGAGATACATAAAAGTCATAGAAGTATAACGTAATAATGCACCAGCAGAAACATCAAGAGCACTATTGTATTTACTAAAATTAAAAATACGACGTTCCATGTTATTTAACTGTTCATTCGCATTTTTAATAATATCACGAGGTGCTACACCAGAAACTCCACGTTCATTCATTAAATATTTCGTAAGCTGATAATCAGTTTCAAAATTATTAATTGCACGAAGATTATAAAGTTCTTGTGTAAAACCTTTCATTACATCAACAATATCATAAGACATCACATTTGCTTTATACTTTTTATTTTCAAGCATTACAGCATCGTTATAATGTCTAATCTCACGAAGAGTTGAAGGTTTAACTGTAACAGGAAGTTTGTTATTTTTATCAAACCATTCACTAAACAATTCTACGATTCGAGCTTCGTATTCAGTATAACTTTCAGATTTGTACTTTTTACGAATATTAAATACAGGAATATGTTTAGGAACTTGTAAAGTTTGAGCTTTTGTAACAAATCGTTTAGTACCATCAATGTCAGTATAATACCTATCTTTATGAATCATAGGAATACTAACAAATTGTTTAGCAGATTGACCTAATGTAGCTTGAGGAATAAAAGGCATTACCTCATCCCATCTACCATAATAGTTAATCCAGTTACCGTCATATTCACGAATAGTTCGTTGAATAAGATTACGAATAGTATTGAGTAACTTTTGTTCTTTATCACTTAAAGCTGCATATTCATCTGATACTGGAGTATTACCAAAATCAAGTTTATAAAGAACGTTTTCACGTTTACCACTAATATCAGTGATAAGACTAAGTTCAATAAGGTCGTGAGTTTGTAAATAAACAAGTTTCTCACGATTACTTAATTCAGTAAGTTCAGCAAGATGTTTAGCTGCTTCAGAATCACTCAATGGAACAATATTCCAAGTATGATTTTCATTATATTTCTTTATAATATCATCAATGATTTCAAGAGTTTTTTCAGCAGTAGCTCTTGTAACAAATCCACTGTCAGTATAAAGATTCTTATAAATAGCATCACGAATATCTTTTCGTAAAGTACCAGTTGAATCTCCGAGACCTTCAGTTTTATAACTACCGATTAAATCTCCATATTCATTAATGAATTTATGCATTAACTTTTCACGAGCACGAGCATTTTTAGAAAGTCCCGGTTGGAACTCTTCAAGTGCACTTTCAAGTTCATCATTAATGCGTTGAGCTGCTTTCTTAGCTTTATAATTAGCTTCATCCCATGCTTTACCAGTAATATCAATTAGAGTAATACCAGTTGTAAAAGCAGAATCAAGCCAAAGTTGTGTCTTATTAATATCTTTATCAAGTTCAAATAACAAATGTTGAATTTCTAACCATTCATCTTCTGTTATTTCAACACTATTAGCATCAAATCCTTCAAGGTTACCATTATGTGAAGCAAGATATTCTTTAATCTTACTAAACGCAGTAGTATATTTAGGATTACGACTCTTATCAATTACAGCCCAAGTTACCACATCTTTAACAGATTGAATGACATTAGACCGTATTCCAGCAACTTTTGTTGCAAGAGATTTAAGTCGAGCGATATTATTATTTAATTCACCAAATTCCTTAGTAAATAATTCTTTACCTTCTTCACTTTCAGCATCATAAACTGTATCTTGAATTTTAATTTCTTCAAGTGTAAGATATGGACTAAAATGAGAAGCAAGTTTTAACATCATTACAAGTCTATCTTTGTAATCAAGAGCCGCACCATAATTTGAACGAATTTCTTCGTAATTCAAATCCTTAGTAATAGCCCATAATTGCTTGATAGCATCATAAACAGAACTACTTAAATTAGCCAAACGACTATAAGTAGCTTTCATTGCAGCAATATCTCGTTCTTCAAGAGCGCTCTGAATACCACCTTCAAAACTTTCATCATCGAAGGACTTTAAGATATTCATAAATTCCTCACGATTTCCAACATTGTTATTATTCAAAAATTTCTGGATTCTATCCATAATTTTCAAAGTTTCAATAGCAATATTAGAATCGACAACAAGAGAATTTCGTAAACCATCTCTTGTAGGAACGTCAGCATGAATAACACGAGAATATAATTTTTCATTATCACCATAAATATTAATATTCCTACGAGGAACATCAATATATGTTTCTGTAACTATTCGACCAATACCATCATTTAAGACAGTACTAATCGAAGTCATAATAGGATTAATTCTATAAAGATTACTAATAAAAGTTTTTGTCCAATCATCCAAATAATTGAAATCTCTATTAGCATCAATCAGAACATCACCGTTAATATAAAGATTACCATTCTTTAACATAGGAGCTACACGAAGAGCTTCTTCGTAAGCAGACTTATTATAATCTACTTGAATTGCAGATTTATGATAACCTTTATAGAAAGAATGAGTTGCTTGTGTAGTAATAAAAATAGATGAAGCAGAAGATTCTAATTCATTATAAATAACATCACTCGCAGAAGAATGTGTATGTTCAACATTGATGAATGTAGGAGTAGTAACTTCAACTGAATTTAATACCTCAAAATCTGTATCAGATACAGAAGCAACATCGGTATCAATTATATCTTCTGTTTCTACATCAATGGTGCTATCAATAGCGTCTTCTGTTTCAATCATATTAGCATCATTGAAATCTGAATTTTCATCCATTTGGACTGATTCATTATCATCAATAGCTAACATAAATTTATGAATAGCATCAGAATCTATAATAACCGATAATCTATCAGTTATAATAGTTTCACCATCCTTTTGAACTTGTGCCATCATACCTTCTTGATAAGTAGGTATGATACTAATATCACCAGCCATTAAAGATGCTTCATTACGAAGTAAAGGATTAACAGGTAAGAATACATAAATTTGTTTTAACGGACTATTTGTATTCGTAGGAATTGCGTATCGTTTATATACACGATTCTTACTACGAGTAATCCTTTCAGTTACATATTCTGCATTAGCATATTCAGAATTAACTAATCGAGCTTCAGTTTCAATATAGAAATTCTGAGTATTACCATTTTCATCAATATAAGAACCAGTACCAACATTTTCGCCGTTAGCATTTTGAACATAACCAATAGTAGCTTTGTTCCCAACGATAACGTTTTTGTATATCACTTAATAATACTGGATTCATATCTGATTTCATACGAGATATTAAACTCATAACAGGTGTAATATCTACGTTTCCATCAAATACAGCTTTTTCAGCATTTCTTAAGTTCTCTGCGTAATTACCAAGATTAACAGAAGGGTCAGGATAATGAACTTCACGGCATAAAGCATCGTATTCTGCATTAGGTCGATTAGTACTTATAAGTTCAATCGGAATATATTTTGAAACATTATAAGCATAATTAAAACCTTCTGTAACATAAGTATAAACTAATAACTGACGTATTGTATGAGCAATATAAGGAATCTTACTATCCCACATACGAAGAATACTATCAGTCATATTAGACCAAGAATTGACATCATTATCATCACGTTGGATTCTAATAACATCATAAGGTACAGAACGATTATTCTTACGAACTGTTAAATACTTAAATATGTTATCGCCTCTAAATTCAGGTGATTTCTCAATATAATCTCTTAATGTACTATCTTTTTGAATAAATTGAATTTGTTGAGCAAGTGAAAGTTTAGTGTATTGAGTAAAACTTTCAGGTGTATAACCATCTTTAACAGTATTTAAAAGAGTCTTAAAGATAAGTTTTTGTTCTTTAAGTTGTTCTTCTGTATGAATACCTAATGTAGTAAGAATTTCCGGAGTATTATCAGGTGTTAAAATAGGAAGAACTTTAACAAGTCCATTATCTAATCCACCGTTAATACTTACGAGATAATTCATAATACTATCAGTAACATATTTATAAGTAGATTCATCAATCGAATTTTTACGTTGAAGTATCTGACCTAAAATCGTATTAGCAATATGATGATTTCGAGTAATGAAAACATCACCGAAACCATTAGCCATTAACCAATGTGCATATTGATAACGAGCTTGAATTACTCCGTAAGCACTTTGATTTTCAGTATCATTAAATTTGTTGCTATCAAGATAACCTTCAAATGAACCAACAAATATACTTTCAATAATGTCTTTACCATTATCAAGAATTACTTTATTAGGAGTTTCATATCCAACAGCTAAATCCTCAATAAGTTCACGACGTGTCATAATATCATTTCGTTTCGGAAGTTCCGCACGAAATCTTTTCATATCCAAATAAGTAATCGCAGCAAGAGGGTTACCTTTAACATCCTTTGGTTTATAATGCCGTCTAAAAGCATCAGAACTTTCACGAGTAAAAGCAGCTTTAATCGTATCTATTGCTTTAGGATTACCAGCATTTTCTTCGATATATTCATCAATAAATCGAAGCGTTTGATTATATTTATCATTTACAAGTTCTTTTAAGGCTTTTACTGGATAATAATATTCAGCAAGTTTACGTTCTTTTTGGTCAGCCTTAAAAAAACTATCAACCCTACTTTCACTTTTAAGCATAAAGTTAAGGTCAATCAAATTAGTAGCAATTTCATTATATTCAACAAAATTACCAAGAACGCTAATTTGACGTAATAACCAATCTGCTGTACGATTATCACGATTTTTAATATTATCTAATAACTCCTCAGTAGTTTGATAACCATATTTACCACTGATTTCATTAATAGTAATATTCGGTAATTTATCTTTCAGTTCATTAAGCTGTCCAACAGTAAGAGTTTTAGTTTTACTTTTACCACTTGCGACAGTCATTATAACATCATGCGATTCAACCGGAGTAATTTCTTTTTTAACAATTAAATCAGCATAAATCTTAGCAAGTTCTACACTATAATCAGAACGAATTGCTTCGACAGCATCAAGAATTGTAAAATTACCACGACTTAATGATTGAACTTCCATTCGATTAACTGCTTCAACAATAGCAGGTTGATGAATAAAAGCATCTTCATTAGTGAATCTATTAGGTTTATTATTGTAAAGTTCAATAGTAACACCAGACGATATAGCACGAGCTACACTTAAAGTATGAACATTAAGATTAAATCCAAGTCCAGCTTTAAGAACATCAAGAATACCAGAAGTAAACTGATTCATTTGAAGTTCAACTCGCTCACCACTAATATCCAAATGTTCATTAAGTGCATCATTATTAATCCAAACATCATTAACCCAAAGAGCATTTTCTTTTGGCAATAATTGGATATTTTCAGCACCATATCGTTTAGCTAAAAACTCTTTATATTTACTTGTTAATCGAGGTACACCTTTATCACTTATAGTGTACATTTCACTTCTATCAGCAAAACCCTTAGGTATCGGTAAAGAATTAAGACTAATCTTACGACGAATACCTTTAAGTAATCTACCATGTAAAGTAGAAATTGTTGCAATTAAAGTATCGAAATTAACAGAATGACCTTTAAGAACTGTTGAACCCATACTCATGTTATTAAGAGTAATCTTATCCATAAGATTATTAGGATTCAAAGTTTTAAGAGTATAATTCCAAAGAGCATTATCACGGTCAGATACAGCTTGAATTTCAGCCATACCATTAGGTTTATTTACTTCTTCAGCATGATTTGGATTAGAAAGAACAGCTGTAATAATATCAATCAAATGATTATCACGAGCTTCTCTACTATTCAATTCATAAATACTCTCGTTTTGAACAAAGTCTTTTGTAAAAGCATTAAATGCCTTATCAATATTACTTTGAATAGCACTTAAATGAGGAACAATAGTTTTATCAGTATCCTCAACAAGATATTGGAATTTTGATTTGATAGTATCAAAATTACTAATTGTATCAGGAGAAATATCAATAGTAGCTAATTGACTATTAACATTCTTAACAAACTTAATTAAATCATTAATTGCTTTATGAGCACGAATTAATAAATCCGAAGTATAAGCACGTTGAGTTTGAGTGTAATTACCAAAATCTTCAGTAACACCATCTCGCTTATTAGCAAGATATTCTCGAACTAAACTATTTACATCACCGTAATTCTTTGCAAATCCATACTGTAAATTATGCAGAATAGATTTAAGAATCTTAGTATATTCCGGATTACTTTTAACATCTTGTAAATCCTCTTTAATTAATTCAATTATATTATTAAGAGGAGATTGATTTGTATTAGTAGGTACTAAATTAGGATTATAATACCGGCTAATCCACTTAACAATAGCATTAAAATTATGACTTGTTAAATTAGTAAATTCTTGTGGAGTAGTAGCTAATTCGATGTACTTTTGCTTAAATACCGACCGTGTGAATTTACCCCTTATTTGGGCCTGCGAGGCATCAAATTTCGACTTAAATTTGACAGGTATATATTTGTCTTGCTCAAAAATTACATTGCGATAGTAGGCGTAAATCGAGTCAATATCAAAGTCCCAGCCAGTACGAGTAATAAGACTTTGTGGAAATATAGCTTGTGTAGCATTATTATTAAGAAAACCAACAACTTCAAATACAACCATTGATTGTTTACCCTCGGTAGGAATACGAATGCCTATCATCCGACGAGCTTCAACATCAAGTTTGTCAATATCAACAGTTATAATATCCTTAGTTGTACCATCTTCATTAGTAATAGTTTTAACAGTACCAATATTTTTATAGAAATCCATTTTCCATGGATTAACTATAACTTCTGCATAATGATAATTTCCATCTTCACGGTATTCAGCTTGTAATTCAAGACTTCTACCAGTTCGTTTACATTCTTCAATAAAACTTGAAGCGTATGTAATAGAACCATTAGCAACAAGTTCATCAATCGTTTTATTATAAAGTTCTTTATCAGAATAGAACTCATTATGTTTGATTAACTCATTACTTGCAGTAAATATATCAGCTCGAATAGGAGCATGAAATCCGGGAAGATATTTATTAATAACTTGTTTACTTAACATAGAAGCAAGTATCTTCTCTAATTTACCTTTAATAACAGGATAAGATAAAGGCATAATAGGAAGACCATCTTCTTTAATTTCAAGAGCTTTTCGAATAGTTATAGCATCAACATCATCCGATATAATTTCTTGAAAACGATTAACAAGTTTATTTATATCAATTTGAATAGCACCACGAGCATCAGTTCGAATTTCACCATTCTCATCAATACCACCAATATCGTAAAGTAATTGCATAGCATCTTCACGAATATTAGTAGCTAATGTCTTTTGAAATTCATCAAACAGCTCTTTACCAGTAACATCTTTACCGTCTAATTTATAGATAGCATTATTCCAATCAAGACCTTCCATAATCTGCTTAACCAACTGACCACCTAAAATAGTAGTTTCATCAAGCAAATCAGCTTTAATATCTTGTTGAATAACAAAATCACTATCTCGCATATAAAGAATAGACCTATCATCTACTCGATTTAGTGCTTCAATATCAAGACCACCTTGGTCATTATGAATTTTAACTGGTGTAATACCAGATACTTTAACAGCAGAAATAGGACTAACTTGGTCAATATTATTTTGAATCATCCAATCATATAATTGACCAATAGCACTACCTCGTGTCATACTTTCAAAAAGAACAACAGTTGAGTCTTTTATTTGAACACTATCTACTTCATCAGCAAATATATCAACTTCATTACCAGTTACAGCCGGAGCATGATAAAAATCACCACGGCGACGACGAGTTGTACCAAACAATTTAATTTGTTCTACAACCTTAGCGTAAGATGTAGGATTAAATGTTTTAGTCGGGTCTTGTAAATCAGTAATATATTGATACAAAGGTTCACTTGGATTCCAACGACCAGTGGCTTTCAAAAGTTTGATAAGACCTACATCAGTCATAATAGACTGAGAGTCATTAATTGTAGCAGTAGCACGATAAGCATCCAAAATAGCTTCATTTTGAATACCCATTTTATCAAGAATATTACTATTGAAATTCATATCTTCCATAACAACAACTTTACGAGGAGTATCGTTATAAATTGAATCAATAGAATTAAGACCATTCTTAATAACTTGTGCTACACGTTTATTGAGGTCTACTGTATCTTTATATTCTTCAATATCACCATTAAATATAGCGTTCATACTATGATTATAGATAGTATGATTAAGTAATACTTTAAGTAAACTTAATCGAACACCATCATTATCCATAATATCATAAGTAGCAAGAATGTGCTGACGAGCGCTATTTAACAAACTTTCTTTCTTTAATGTAGGGATAGTATCAAGAGTATATTCTTTACCATCAGCTTTGCGACGTTTAATCCAATCATTAGCTTTCTGATTATATACTTCTTGAACTAAATCTGCTAAATAACTATCGAAAGTAGTAACGACACTTGTATCAGTTTTGATATTAGTATCGTAAATACTTTTAGCAATATTTTCAAAACTATCAACACCAGTTGTAGCATTCCAACGAATGTAAGCAGTTACGAAATCACGAATATTACCAGTATTAGCAACAAGATTTTCATCGTAAGGTTCATTGCGAACTTGCGCAATCATATTATGATAAACTTCTGCAATATCTACATTATTTATCTTTGCAATATGAGCAGGTAATGTGATATTTTTACCGTTCTCAATGTAAGTAATATTTAAGAACTGAAATGCTTTACCAGTCGGAATACCTTTTGCATCATAAATAGCTCTGCCATTCCAATACTTTCTATTATGACGAGTTTTCATTTGAGCAAGATTCTCGTCACTATTATCTCTTAATTGGAATATAATTTGTCCAAAAGTATTAAACTTAAAGACATCACTATTTACAATCTTTTCGATAGAATGAAAAATATTAGATTCTTCATTTATCGGATTATCTGTTATACGAACAAACTTATTTCGTGCAACAAGATTATCTAAATATTCAGTTACATAAGAATATATACGAGGAGCATGAGTAGCTAATCTACTACTAATACCATTCATCGGAAGATAAATATTTAATCCACGAGAAATAGCATCATTAATAAATGGAACTACTCGACTTTCAAAATCTTTTACATAAGCATCATAATCTGCATCAGTAAAATAATCTGTTGTCGTAGGTTTATTCGGAGTAATATTCTCACCCTTAAAACCATCAATTTCGATAGTATTTTTAAGACCTCGAATAGATTCTTGTCCAGATGTTGCTGGAGCACCTATCGCACGACTTTTAGTATTACCTGAGAAAATAAATACCGATTTAGGATGTGCTGCAACAGCGGCAGGTGTATAATTAGAACCAAAAGTCTTAACGTGAATTGAAGTACGAGGTTTAGAAGAATCTTTAATAAATAAATCATCGACTTCAAGTCGTTTTGTAGTCATCATATAACTACGAGGACTATCAGATGTTAAAAATACATATTGACCAAGCATATTAAGAATAACTTCGGTATATGTATAAAGAGCACCTTGTACTTCACGATATTTCAAACCTTTATTTCCAATCTTAACACCATTAAATGCAGATAATGCAAACTGATAACGACGTTCAACATCAGAAATAAATGCAGGATTTACTTCATATTCACCAATACTATTTTTAGTGAATATACCAAGACCAGTCTTTTCATCATAAATGAGAATATTATCTTCTGCACCCGGAGCAGTTAAAGTCGGGTCATTAAGATAATCCTTAAATATATGTTTAATATATTCAGTATTTACACCAGTACGAGTAACAAATCCACGAAGGAATTTTGTAAGCATACTATCATACTGAGGTGAATAATTAAGTTTACCTTGAACATCAAGATAACTCATATTCGTAAAACTGTTAAAATCATAAGTAGCAATTTGTGCTAATGAATATAAATATCCATTAATATTATGTGCAGGAATTTCTTTGCCACGATATGTATTAACACGATGTTTAGTATCGTTAACTACATTTTCAAGAAGAGAATTAACTCTTGAATATACTTCATTAGCATTATCATTCGCATTATAATATTGAGTAAGAGCATCACGAGTAATTGCTAATCCTAAATAATTAATTACAGACATCTGTTTATCTAATAGAGCTGCTTTATCAATCTTACTACGTCTTGAAATAGGTTCAAAAATACGTTTAGATTTAGGATTAGTATAAAGTACATCATTCAGATTATTATACAATCCAAATTCAATATTTGTACTTAAAACACTTTCAAATCTATCAATATATGTTTTAACACCAAATGATTCTCGGTTATTCTGATAAATAGTAGCATTATTACCACCTTCTAATGCCATAATATTTACAGGAATAACAGCGAGTTTAATTCCAGAAATATAAGCATTTACAAAAGAATTATCATAATCAGAAGCAGCAGAACCATCATCTTCAAATACTCGTTGGAATATTTCAAGAATAGGAGTAAACTCATCATTTATAGCTGCAAGTTGTTGCAATCTATTATATACATCTTGAGGTTGAATATCGTAAAGATGTGCCTCAATAAGTTTATTCCATAAAACATTAATATCAATAGGTGCAGGAATATATGCTTTATTAGCAGTTCTATTTTTGAAATTACTCGAACCTACAAGAAGAGCTATTTGAGCTTTAACATGAGATGCTAACGTATTCTTTCTATCAATACGTTCTTTTTGTAAATCATCCCACATTACTTCAATATCTTCAATAGCATCACGTTGCCCCTCTTCTGTACTTTCATCATCAACAATCCGATTATTCTGATAAGCACGCTTACGATTAATACCATAGTTCTTATCAATATAATCAAGAAAATAATTAAAGATTTGACTATTACCTTTATTCAAATCAGTAAGTACATTTGCTACAAAAATATCATTAAATCTTGTAGGAATAAAATTAGGTCGAGCTTTATACTCTTCAAGTTCTTTATTAAACTCAGCAAGAATTAAAGCTTTAAATCCACTACGAGAAACATCTCGGTAATTAGCTCCAAAGCGAACTTGTCTTTGTTCCGTAGTAAGACCTTTTAACTTAAAATAAGCAGCAGTTAAAACACGAGCCATATAGGCATAATCCATCTCATCAAATGTAGCAGTATTTACAATAGACGGATTAAAAGCGTGTTTAATATCAAGACCTAATGCGTTACCAAGAGATTCAAAATCTTTACGAATATCTTCACTATAAGTTTCATCTGTCGAAAGAGCAGCTAATACAGATTCTAATTTAAGTTCTCCACTTGTATAAACGGGATAACCCGTAGCTCCATAAGGAGTACGGGCATCCGCTTCTGCATATAAAAACGCTGTAAGAATACGACGCTTAAAAGCATTCTCTAATGATACATCAGCATTGTCTTCAGCATAACCTCGAATATTATTATAATCTTTAATAGTAGGTAAAACACCTTTTTCCATTAAAGATGTAATAATATCTTCAATAGGCTTAGTCTTAAAAGATTTCATTTGATGATAAAGACCAGATTTCTCAAGTCTTCCATCAGCAGTTAAACGATAAGGTTCAGGACTACATTGTGCATTCATAAACTAACAAATTTTGTTATTATTGTCATCAATATATTTATCAATAAATTCAATTACATATTCACCGTTTGAAGATACAACATTTTTCTGATTATTCAAAACATTTTCAGAACTATTTGAAAAAACCTGACCAGTGGGCGTCAAACTCACTCCCCCACCGGGTATCACTATGTTCGGGCCAATATTAGAAACATCAAGACTATTAAGTGTTTCAGAATTATTGTCATCAAACGTAATTTCACTGTCATCATCAAGAAAATCCAATTCAGCTTGAGCTGCTCTTTGATTTTCTGTCAGAGGTACATCAGGTGTTTTAATAGGTTCCGTAACTGATAAATTATCATGTGTTGCATCATTTGTAACATTAGTTTGATTAGTTGTAACTGAGGTTGGCTCCGCTGCTGGGCTTCGCCCAGCGCTCCGCTCCCCGGTGGGAGAGGAGGTTGCACGCCCACTGGTCGGACTTTTTGCGCGTCGGCTATTCACACTATCCAAACTATTAATTACTATATTTCGTACATTACTAAGTAAACTATTATCCGTAATTGTATCTATACCAATAACAGAAAGAATTGCATCAATAATTTTATCCCAAAGACTTTTACGTTTCTTAATCTTCGGAGCTTCTTCTACAATAATCCTATTTGCTAAATTAGCAAATTGTTTATTTGTAAAAGTATAAGTAACTATTTCAGCAGGAGTTTCACTTAATATTTTAAGATATGTACGAAGATAACCAAGTTCAAGTTCAGTTAAATCGCTCTTATATTTAGCATTAAATTCTTTAGAATCAACTTTAAATGCAGTGTCATTAATATCGCTAATTAATGTAGCAAGTTTATCGTATAATTCTTTAGAATTAGCTTGTTGTTCAAAATACTTATGAAGAGATTCATGAGTAATATTAACACCTAAATCAGTAGCAGTAAAATCACGTTTAGTAAGTTTATTACTATTGATAACGATAGTTTCAGTACCTTTATCATATTGAGCAATTATGAAATCTTGTTTACTCGATAGTTTCTTAATACTGAAATTAGTTTTACCATCAGTATAAATTCTATCATATAATTCAGCGATTCTGTTAGCAACATCTTCAGATACAAAATCAGGTATAACACCTAATACTCTAAGACCTGCTACTTTATCATCTGTAATATTAACAAGTTTTTGATACCAGTTTGTTTCAGTATCACTTGTCATTGAACTTAATGTTGTAATTGCTTTAACAGCAAATTCTTTCGTCATATCTTCTGATTCTCGAATAGGATTATCAGAACTTTCAGATTTAAGTTCAAAGAACATTGCAGGTTGAATAGAATCAATAGTATAATTGGTAACAACATTACCATTGGTATCTCTAATTCCAATAACACTTGTTGTTAAAGCGCCGGTGTCAAGAATAAAATCTTGCATCGAATCAAATGTCGAAGAAACAGATTTATCAACGATACCTTGTTGTTTAGCCCAATCAAGTATTTTAGATTTATATTGACCTTTAACTGCTGCGTAACCATCGTCTGTTTTAACACCGTAAGTATAGTGGTCGCCTTGTAATGCAGTAGTAACACTACGTTGCATATTACCATATAATTTACGGAACAGATTATGATTAAGTAAATCAGTTAAATCTTTACCAGTAATACCTCTTGCTTGCAAATCAATTACAGCGTAAGTTCCTTTGTTAGATTTACTCTTTTCAATAATACCATTTAATTGAGCAAGTTCTCGTGCTGTAAAAGGACTCTTAGCAATACGAACTTTTGAAGTAGTTCTATTAACTGGAATTACTCTACGACTCAATCGAAGTTTAACAGGAGTAAATTTATCACCAAATTTAGTATATTCAATACTAATTCTATTGATATAACTTATTCCATTTCCAAGTATATTCTTTTTACGAACAACTGTTTGGAAATCTAAATGTTTAATATAACGAGTTTTTCCAGTAGCAGGGTCTGTATTTTCGTAAAGAGAACTAATGTTAAACCATTCAGCTCCCGGAACTCCACGATTATAACTTGTAATGATAGCTTCTGACAAAGGAGCTAATCGACTACGAATATTAGCATTATGTGCTTTAGTTCGAGTCTTATTAGTATCATCCACAAGAGTATACAGACCAGATTTAGCATCAGTTGGAAGAGATGTAAACGTAGCATCTGAAATAATATCACTCATAGTTTGAGTAACAAATTCCATAGCAGCTACATTAAACGGTGTATCTGCAACATCACTTACTAAATTACCACGATGTAACGGAACATAACTTTTTCCATTTTCACCAGCATTAGCTTGAATTTCAGCATACATTTGGAAATGCCTATCAGATGAAGTAATTTTATCTTCAACAATAGGATTATTAAATGCAGTGTCAGTAGTAAGTGATGAAACTAACATTAAACCATCAGCATCAGGCTGACGTTGAATAATATTAACAGCAGGTTTACCATTAACTGTAACAGTGCGTTGCATCTCCTCATTTACATTAGCTCGATAACCACTTGAATCGGCAAATGTAATAGGAGATTTATTAATACCTTTTAATACTAAAATTGCAGAACCTTTTTCTTTAATTTCAGTAATAAGTTTTTGACTTTGAATAAAGTCATTTCCAAGTTTAGTATTTAGATTCTGATAAGCGTTCTTGATTCTAAGTCCATAACGAACATAATCATTAAGATTTTTAAGTCTTACGTTATAGAACATAGGACTAATAAGATAATAAACCTTATTTAAATCAAGAGCTTCAATATCAAATGCTTCCGGACTAACACCTTCGACTTCAGTATTATATTGGATAGCTCCAATGAAAGCATTGATTATTTCAGAATGTTCAGTTTTTGATGTATTACCATATTTATCTAATTCTTTAATAATTGATTTCAGTTTTGAAACAACTGAATCAGATGTTTGTTGTTCACGAGTTAAGGCTTCAGTATATACTTTATAAAACTCTTTTGTTAAGTTAAATATTGTATCACTTCCACCAGCTTTTCTGATAATAGTATCTACAAATTTAGATGTTCCATAAGAATTACCAAAAGCAGAATCATATTGATTAACTCCACTTTCATCAATTCTACCTAATTGGATTCCATGATAAGTTTCACTATCACCTAAACCAATTCGTTCAATTAATAGTTTCTTACCATTTACATCTAAATTGACATCGACATTACCATCTTTATAAGTAACTTCAAATTCCTGACCTTCGTGTAAAGTTCTTAAAGCATTAAATAATTCAGTAGCCTTGAATTTAACACCATTAACTGTAATGTTGTTTTTAATAACACGAGTTTTAGGATTATAATATTCAGGACTTGTGATAATCTTATAAACTTCAGGTGTAAGACGACGTAAACCTTTGAAACCATTAGTTTCAAATTCACGTTGAATATGAGTTTTGAAGAAATCACTTAAAAACTTACCACGAAGATTTAAGTTACTATCAAGATAAGCACCGTCTGTTGTTTGAATAGGATTAGCAATTCGTTTATTAATAATATCAAACAAACGTTTAAGAGCATCAAGTTGTTCTTGTGGAACACCATTCTTACTCATTTGTTGATATATAGTATTAACATTTACATCATTTTTGAAATATTTAAGTGCATACCAAATAGGTTCGTAATATTTAATAACATCATTACGACCATCTGTTTGCTGATATATAGAATCAAGAATATCTTCGTAAGTATAAATGTGATTATCAGTAAATATCTGACGACCATCGAGTTTTACAATAGTATTTTCAATAGCATCAAGAGCATTACGCATTGAATCACTAATATAATAACGATAGTCATTAGTATTAAACTCATCTCTTGATTCAGCATCATCTATAAAGTCAGAAACACTGTTAGCAAGTACATCAAGACTATTAAGAATAGATACATCATCGTTTAATTCAGTACCACTTTCAAAATTATAATATCTCGAAAGAATAGAATAAGCCATTCGAGCATTTCTTAATAAATCAAGAACATTACTTTGACGAACAGCTGTAATAACATCTACTCCAGTAAGATTCAAAGCATCAACATCAGATACCAGATAAGGTTGAATTGATTGAGCTAATGTATGAAGTCTTGTACGAGTAGGAAGATTAGGGATAGCACCATAATCTAAAAACTCTTTTGCTAAATTATTTACGGCAGTAGCAAATTCCATAATTTTAGAAGTTTGACTACCAAAGCCATCATCATTTACAAGAGCATCATGTAATGGACTATCTTCATCTTGTCTAATAGCACGAATTTTACTAATAAACCTATTCATCACACTATTGATATATGCAATATTAGTTTTGTAAAATTCAGTTGTACTTTTAGCTACTTCATTAATAATACTATTTTTGAATAGAGTTATCTTATGATAGAAATCTGAATATCTAACAGTATCAAAATTACTATTAAGATTTTCAAATTTGATTTGAGTAAGACCTTCAATTTGTGCTCGAATTACATTATGGTCTACATTAATATTCTTAAGAATTAATTTACCATCCGTGATAGTATAATTATTATTAAGAATATTAGCAACGTTAGCAATATAATCAGCAATAGCTTCACGCATCTTAGCGTTTTCTTCTTCACGATAACCAACTATATCACCACCATAAAGATTCCAAATCCAATCTTTGAAAAGATTAGATTTAAGATTGTTTGCAATACGAATATTACTATCTGATAATAACTGTTTTACACGATTAGCTTTTTCTAAATTCTCATTACTAATTTCAGTAGGTTGATATTCATTTATCCAACCAATAAAATTACCAATAATAGTAGTTCGTAACGTATTAAGTTCAGTATTATCAATAGGTGATAATAATGCTTTATAAGTATCACTATTAGAATTAGATAATTCTTTATGTAGATTTATAATAGTATCTAAATAATGATTTTCAAATTCATCTGCCGAAAGTTTATCTTGAATACTATAAAGTGTTTTATAAATAGCATCAAATTTAGTTTGAACTTCACTTCGAATTTCAGTAATATCCATACCTGCAAGTTCTTTTGCAGAATATGTATCTTCTTTACCAGTCGCATCATCTTTTATAGTAACCATTACAGCACTAAAATCGGTTTCGTCGTCGGTTACGACCTCGATTCTTTGCACGGTTTTGGGCGATTCTGCGACATTAAATTTTGAGCCTACCGAATATACCTTATTTTTAATATCGACGGTATTTGGGGCCTCGCTGTCATCGAGAGAGTACGAAATCCCGTTACTGTCTGTCAGCACCTCGGTAGTAACATTTTCGGGTTCTTGACTTGCTTCTTGATTAGTAGTTTCAGTAGTTTCTTCTACTTTATCTTTAGCTTTTTCAATCTCTTCTTGTTTATCATAAACTTCTTTAAGTAACTTACTTCGTTCAGCCATAATCTCATCTCGATTATTAACATTTTCTTCGAGAGCCATTACAGCCATACTTAGTTGAGTTCGAGCCTCTTCAAGAGATTTATATGTTTGATTATTGTTATTGCGAGTTTCACGCAAACGTTTTGCAGCTTCATTATATTCAGCTACATTGTTATTTTCACGTTCACTCTGTTCTGTAATATCACTATTAATTCTATTAAGTCTTGTATCGTAATCAGCTAAATCATTTTCAAATAATTCAATCTTCCTACGAGTATCAGCAATCTCTCCATTATGAATAGCAAGTTCTTGCTCATATTGGAGTTTACCAACTTCTAATTCTGCAATAGTCTGACGAGCATTTGCAATTTGTTGTTGCAGACTTAAAATAGATTTCTTACTATTTTTAATTTCAAGAAGATACGGTTTACGAGCTTTGCGATTAGGTTGTTTTGTACTGATAGCACCTTGATTAGCAATATAAGTATTTAACTCATCAATTTGAGATTGTAAACCATTAATTGTATCTTCAATAGTTTTAATCTTATTTACTAATCGAGTACGTTTACCTTTAAGTGTACTAATCGCTTTATTACGAGTTTTATCTTCAAGCTGAGTTTTATAATCTTCAATAACTTTTTGCAGTTCTTCACGTTCTTGTTCAAGAACAATCTTTTCTACATTTAAGCTATGGAGTTTACTATCAATAGCTTTAAGGGCTTCATCTCGTTGCTTACGAAGATTAGACGCTTCAATATCGAAAGTTTGAATATCAGTATCAACAATAGCTAATTGACGACGATAATAGTCAAGTAAATAATCATCAGTTGATGCCTGAACTTTAAGAACATTGTCGAAAGGATTACCCCAACTTAAACCCATATTACGAGCATGAATATCTCGCATAATAGTAAATTCTCTACGAAGAGCATCTACGACAGGTCGTTTGTTAGCACCATAAACTTCTTCAAGTTGAGCATCTGATAATTTACTTAATTCATCAAAATATTCAACAGCATAATTGAACCCATTAGCAGAACCAATTCTACCCATAATACCAACAAGCAAACTTGAAGCAGGGTCAGTAATAGTTCTGTTAACTTTCGGAGTACCATCACTATTCATAACTTGATTACCAGCTTCATCTAAAACTGGTGTTTCAGTTACTTTAATATTCATATCACCGTCAAAATCAGCAATAGCTGCGGCGATATCTTGAATACCATTTATGATGTTAGTAGCTCGTTTATTTTCAGCTTCTTGTTGAGCTTTACCATTAAGTATTCGTATAACACCATTATATCCAGCAGACATTACACCACCACCAATAGCACCCCAAATAAAACTATCCCATGAAGAAGCTTGTTCAACAAGTCTTCCCATACGAGCTAACGGAGTTAAATCAGCAGTTTCATCTTCAATCCCAAGTTCTTTTTTTGCAGCAATGACACCTTCATTAAGTGCCATATCAACTCGCATTTCTTCAAGACCTTCAGATAAAGCAACAGAAAAGAAATCTTTTGTTTTACGAAGTCCAACACTCGGAATGAGTTTACGATTAAGTTTAGATGCTTCACTATCTAAAACAAAAGTCTTACCTTGTTGTGCAAGACCTTTTATATTACTTCTTAAACCTTTTTCAATAGAAATACTATTAAGCGGATCTTCTTTAATACCACGAAGCATACTATTAAGCTCAATAGCATTAAATAATACTCCATAAGCCCAAGCATCATTATAACTTTCAGAAGCATAAACTGATGCAAACTTACGAGCATCATCTTCACTGAAACCTAAATCGAGAGCATATTGATATTGTTCATCATAACCACGAACAATTTCTTCCATACTATCCAGATGTGCTCCGTATAAAGTACCAATTATCTGTTGAGTATAAGGATTTTGTAATGCACGACCTGCTTTATTCAATGTAGAACCTAAACGACCAACACCGTTAATCATTGTTCCTAATTTACCAACAGCTTGTAAAGCTCGCATTTGTCCAATAACAGGAAGCATAGATGCGGCCGCAGAACCTACAGTAGGAAACATACTTGCCCACCAAGTAGCATCACCCATACCACCAGCAAAACCACCTTTTTGAGCTTGTTCTGTTTGATAAATAGGCATTGTTTTACGACCCCAATTTTCAATATCTTTACCTATTCTCTGCCATTCAGAACCAAGACCTTCGTTGATAGCTTTGTCCCATTTATATTTGGCATTATCATCCCATATTTGACTAATAGCACGATATGTAGTAGGAAAGAAATTAAGAATACTACCGATACCAGTAATAGTACCACCGAGAATAGTAGTTCCTAATTGACCAATAGCATTTTTAGTTAAATACCAACCGCTTTGATTTTGTGCTCTATTTTCATTAAGAACACTTAAATCAAGATTAGGATTAACTTGACCTCGACCTAATATATTTTCATATTCAGAAATATTAAAAGGTCGAATTGAAGATTGTTTTCTACCACGAGAAAGTTCAGGTTCCGGCATACTACCGGGTAAAACAGGAGTAGCTCCTACTCCCTGAACTGGTGTTTCAGAAGGAGTAAGAGCTTGCGAACCTGTAATAGGAATTTTAATATCTGTTAGATTTGGCATGGTTTAATATCCTATATTAGCATTATTTATTTTATTCATTTGAATAGCTTCAGCGGCCTCTTGCATATCAAGAACAACTCCATATTGAGTTAAAACATATTCTGCAATAGGAGCTAATGCTTCATTTATAGTTTCATAATATTGAATATTGTTAGGAGTTATACCTTTAATTGTATAAAGACTATTTGGAATTGAGTTATATCCAAACTCTCCATAATGAACAGAACCATCAGGATATTTCAATCCACTAATATCTTTTATATAATAACCTTGTGTTGTTCTACCAATCTCAACCTTACGACTATTACCGTCAATACTATTATAGAAAGGTTCGTGAATATTCAAATCATATTCAACTTTACCTAAATCATCAACAGTTCTTTGAAGGTCTGCGATGTTTGCAACAGCAGGACTATTATTAGCACCAGTAGTATTGAAATCAATAAATCCCGAAGCGTATTGAGATTCAATCATTCCAGCACTACGTTGTAAACCTTCACCACCAATTTTAGCATAAGGTTTAATATTACGGTAATTATCAAGAATTTGACGAGCAATAGTAGACGGGTCTACTTGTTCAGAGAAAATAATATTACCACGAGCAGCACCAGTTTCATCAAAAAGAGTAATTGCATATTCATTACGGCCTTCACGAGCTGCAATTCCATTAGCGATCGGACTAACCTCAGTCTTATAAATATCATAATCAAGACCAAGTTCTTTACCCGAAAGAGGTTTAGAATTTTTAGTAGCATTACTCTGACGAGTTATACTTGTACCTTTTGAATTAGTAGTAGTCGAAGTAGGAAACGCATCAAAATTCATATACTTAGCTAATTGCATTCCGGTAAGACCAGTACCTTTTCCAGATGGAATTTGAACAACACTAATATTACCAGCACCTTTTTTCCAATTTACCATAGCAGCTGCCATGTAATTTTGTTGGAATCTTGAAGGATTAGCAATAATATCACGAGTTGCTGTAAATTCAAGAGGTGCATCAGCAATAGCTTTACGATAACGATTTGAAACATTATCTGCTGCATTAGACAGAGTAGATTCAAACTCTTCTTTTGTCATAATATTATCTCGGCTTATAGCAATATCGCCATCAGCAGTTTTATAATAAAAACCACCATCTGGTGTTACAGGAATACTACCTGTTTTTTCATTTCTATTATAATTATTATTTATAAAATCAAGATATGCTTCATAACTTGAAATACGATTATCAAGAATTAATTTAGCTTGAGGGTCAGCTACTTTGTACCAACCTAATAAACCAGATAATTTATCTCGATGTTCTTTCCAAGTATCAAATACAGAATTAAGCTGAATTTCGTCAGAACGAAGTTTAGCTTGAAGATTATTATAATTACGTTGAGCAGTCTGAACTTGTAAAAGCTTACCTTTAAGATTAGCTGCTGTTTCTTCGTCAAGACCTGCTGAATCAACTAATCTTTCAGCAGTAGAAATATTAAGTGTTTTAACAATATTACCATCTCCCGGATTAAGACCTAAAATTCCAAGTTCATCAGATGTAAATATCTGATTCATAGAATTTGAAAGTTTAGTCATTTGGTCAGTAATTTCATTACGACGATTAATGTTTTCTGCAACACTATCACCAGTAACTTCAAAACCACTTAATGTATCAAGATACGGAGCATATTGTTGAAGAGTTTCAAGTTCTTTTTGCTTACCTTTTGCACGAGCTTTAACATAAGCTGTATAACCGGGATTAGCAATTAAATCAACCGTAGTTTTAATATCTTGATAAGAATATAAACCTGCGGCAGCACCAGCTAAACTTTGAATATTATTGTTAATAAATTGACCAGATAAAACACTTTGTGTAAAAGCGGTTCTATCAAGATTCTCAATATCATCAGTAGCTCCAAGTACACCCTTAGCGTAACTTTCAAACATTTTATCTATATAATTCTGTAAACCAGCTTGAATAAGTTCAGGTGGAACTTGAGCTTTGTTCTGTAATATATCAAGAACATTAACTCCATATTCCTTATTAACAGTATCTAACAAAGTTTTAACTTCAGCAGGTAATTTAGAATTAACAGTAAACTTACCGTCTTTCGTAGGAGCACCAAGTTCATTTATGTTAATACCTAATCCATTAAGAGCAAACATTGTAGGATTGCCAGCAAATAAAGGAGCATAATCTCCTAATTCGTAATCTCTTAAATGTCCACCAGCAGAACTATCATCTTTTACAAATCGAGTAAGAGCATCTTGATTCTGCCAAACAGTAGTAAGATAATTAGTATAATCAGGATTAGATTTAAGTAATGACATAGCATAACTCATAATCTCTTGTTCTGTAATACCTTCTCTTTCACTACCAGTTTTAACAAAATGACTTGCTAATTTTTCACCATCAAAACCTGTTGCAACATCTAATCCATACTGACGTATCATATCAGGATTAGTAACAAGGTTTTCAAATGATACTTTATCAGCTTTAGCTTTTGAAAGAATATCAAATACGTCTTTTTGATATTTATTTACATCGAACTTTTTACCGATTTGAACTCCATTAAAACCACCGCTTACAACAGTATTAGTTTCTGCATCATAAATAATATCAGAAGATTGTAAACGACTACGAAGTAGGAAAGCATTTTGATTTTGAGTATCCCAATCACTCTTTTTCAAATCTTCCATATACTGCTGTTCCAAAGCATAATCAGCTTGAACAGCTTTAAGACCTTCATTGGTCAGAATATTCTCAGTTTGCTTATAAATATAATCATCTGCTGCAAACCAATTATCTTGTTCTTTAAATTCATTAGCACCTTCAACAATCTTAGCTCTTTCAGAATCAAGAACTTTTTGTCCACGAGAAGTTGCTTTAATTTGACTTAAAGGATTAGCAATTCTATTAATATAAGCTTCACGATTTTGGTAATACTTTTGATTCAAAGCATTTCCAACAGCAGCATATACACTTCCATAATCTTGTAATTGTGGAGTTTTTAATGTATTAGTATCGTATCGACCTATTGCAATTTCTGCCATAATTTTATAATGATTAGTTTGTAAATTAGTTGTAACTCGTATGGCTTCGCCTGCTGGGCTTCGCCCAGCGGCTCCGCTCCCCGGTGGGGCAGGAGGTTGCACGCCCACTTGTCACGCGTGTTTGTACCACTATTTGTATCATTACAAATATACAAAAAATCGTGAATATCGGACTATCTTATAAAAGAATAATCCGATATATCACGCACTACATTAAGCTCTTTTACGTCTTACAAGACCACCGCAAGCAAAACCACTTCTCATGTGATTAGTTACTCCACGAGGCCATAACTTTTCATATAAGCGGGCACTTACATAATTATTAACTGCTCCGGCAAGACCTTCAACTCCTTGCAACATTCCTTGTAATCCTTGTGTTCTGACTGCCATTAACTGTTGATTTAAGCCGACAGCTTTGTTATATTCATTAATAGCGTCTTGATACATAATTTGACTATTAGCATTTCGAGCATTAACTCGTTCTTGCCTATTCAAATCATATCTTTGACGTTGATAATCTTTCTTAGCTCCATACAATTTATTTCGAGCAAGTTGAGCATTAATTGCAAGATTTGCTACACTATTTCGAGCAGTTTGAACATTACTTGTGTTATCAGTAATATATCGAGCAGCTCTACGTTCTTGTGTGCCAAGTTCTTGTAATTCCTCACTAATATCATAATCTGTACTATATTGGACAGCATCTACTTTATTACCTTTCGGAACATGAAGTGTAGATTCAAATTCAATAGCCTTTCGATTAGCACGAGTATTAAGAGCGTTACCTACAATTCCAAACAGTGAACTTGCAAGATTCATACCAAGTCCAAATTCATTAAATCCGAACTTAAATGCAGAACCACCGCCAGTACTTGCAGTAGTTTGAATTGGAGGTAAAGTAGTAAGTTTAGGAGCTGAAACTCCTGTAAGACTATAAGGTGAAGCATATCCACCAAAAGGTCTTTTCTTTCTTACCATTCCACCACAACGCATAACCGGAGCATCATTACGAAGTCCTAAAGCAGTAGCATAAAGTTCTTGAGCTTCAAACAAATCTTCTGTTTTAGCATCAATAGCTTCAGATTCACCACGAGCTTTATTCATTCTATAAACTAACTTTTCAATATTACGAACATTTGTTCCAGTTTGTAATTTGTTAGTTTTACTCTTATCTAATGCAGACAAAGATAATGTAACTCCATCAGCAAGTTGAATAACTTGAGCTTCTTTTTTACCTTTCATATCAGTAAGTTTCTTTGCGTAATCAGCGAAAGTACGATTTGTTCCGGGAACTTTAATAGTATCACTGAATACTTGACCACCTTCAGGAGTTTCACGAACAACTTCACCAGCATACATTCGACCATTTTTAGCGCCGCCGCCTTCAATTTCCGAATCTCCATATATTATTCCAGTTTCACCAGTAGCAGGATTATATTGTTCATGTGTTTGACCATAAGCAACAACACTATTAGATGAATTAGGAACTACTTGACCGCCGGTGTTTAATTTTCTACGACCAATCATTCCACCTAATTTAGCATAAAATCCTGTACCTTCAGAGTAATTACCAAGATTACTTTGTCGAATAGTTGCAACATCATTTTCAACTTTATCTTGCATATTACCCAAAGTTTGCTGACGTTCCATTTCAGCTTGTTCAGCTAAAAGTTCTTGACGACGACGCTCTTCTTGACGTTTTTTCTTACGTCCAGTAAACAAACCAACGATACCACCAATTAATGCACCGATACCAGCACCGATAGGGCCAAGCCAAGAACCAGCAGCTGCACCAGTGGCAAGCGCCGCAGTTCCACCAACAGCAGCTCCAATTCCCAATCCAGTCCCAGCTCCACTTAAAGCACTACCACCTACGATACCTTCGCCGTCTGCACTATATTTAGATTCATCAATATCACTGGCTTGAACTCGTGTACCCCATTGAACACTACCGGGGTCATTAATACTTGTTCCACCCCAATAAAATTTCCTACGAGGAGTTCCAACAAGTCCACCGAATTTAGCAGTAATACCACGAAAAGTTAGAACTTCATTGTTAATCTTATTTTGCATATTAGCATAAATTGCTGAATCACGAGCCATCAACTGATTTGCTTTTGCAATACCTTGTGCATTCAAATCAATATCACCTTCAGCATAAGCATCATCTAAGTATTTAGTTTTTAGACCAACACCTTCTCCATCAAAATAATCTCGATTGTTTTTACCAGCGACAATACTTCGATAAACATTACCAGACATAACGCCACCGAAATCTTTTCGCTTACGTCTTACAAGACCACCACAACGAGCAACTCCACGAGCAGTAACAATTTCATTATTGATTTTGTTCTGCATATTTGCATAAATAAGTTTATCGTTAGTAATTAACTTATCTACATAATTCTTAACTGGGATTCCAGTATCATCATTCTTTCCACCATGATAGAATAAATCAATCATAGCATTACCGAAAAAACTATTACCGGAATTACGAGTCATTCCTAAATAATCAGCAGTAGCATCATGTGTTGAACGAATACCACCGAAATTATATTTTTTACGATTAGTTTTACTCATATCTTCAACATAATTATCAGGATTATCATTAATACTAAAATTAGAAAATAATCTATTTCTAATCATATCATAATCATTAGAACTATTATTCTTAAATATTTCTAATTCAGATTTATCTCTTCTTTTATTACCAGTAGTATATTCTTTAATAATACTATCTGTATTACGTTCATTAGCACCTTTTAACAATTTCTTATATTGTCTAAAACCAGTTCGACCTACTCGATATGCAAGATTAGACATAAGATTAACAATAGGTTGAGGTAAAGTATTGAAATCATCAATACCATATTTCTCAGAATAAATATCACGAACATCATTGTAGGCTTTCGCCATACGACGATTTAATTCAGCATCAATTTGTTTTCTTGTTGCTTTACCTTTCGATTTAACAGATTTAGTAAAATCAGAAGTATCATTTAACTTAAAACCGGGGCCAATAGTATCATCACCACCTTCATACGAGGGATAAGGATAATAATATTTACCATCTTTTGAACGTGAACGAACAGTTTTAAGTTTACCATTTTCTTTAACACGAACAAATTCTTTATCACCAGTCAATTCGTTATCCCAAATATGTTGAGAATACTCATTAATATAACGAGTAACTTGACGAAGACTATCAGGATTAACTTTACGATTAGACATACCATTAAAAGTTTGAGTAACACGACAAGTGGGCGTGCAACCTCCTGCCCCACCGGGGAGCGAGGCCGAAGGCCGAGCCGCACAAGTTGTTACAAATTACCTTTGATTATTACGATTATCAAGAATCCATTCAGGATTAACATCAATGAGTTCCCAAAGTCTGTTATTATCACTATTATTAAACTTCATTATACAATAAACATATTGACAAATGAACTTATTAATATCATACCATTTAGCTTTACGTTTTAATGCAGATTCATCTACAACTAAATCAGTAATCATAAAAGGTATTTGTTTGTGTATATCATTAACATTATTAAATCTCCAAAGATTTACTTTATTAACACCAGTTGTACCATTATACCATTTATCATTAAATTTAACAATTCTATAACCAGTACATTGGTCATCATTATGAACTAATATAGCATTAATAGTTTTCTCAAATTCATTAATAGTAGGTAACAGATTATTAACAATATCAACTCTGTCTTTCCAAGCAATATTATTTAATAATTTGTTATAATTATTATTATCATTAAGAATAA
>OLVO01000879.1_pt1 | contig 33217 bp, 31 predicted proteins | sample 1672571 | NCBI WGS metagenome assembly OLVO01 (sample SAMEA3136700, study PRJEB25190) | human gut metagenome | biome: human gut; feature: human-associated habitat; material: faeces | place: Austria | collected 2013
AATTTCTTTAGCATATTTTAAATCACTCTTTTCAACAGAATCTTTAACAGTAAATTTTTCTAAAACATTAAATCCATAGTTCTCCATTAAATCTCCCCATTTATCAATAAACTTTGTATCACGCCATCCACATGATCCAAATAAAACTAATGGCTTATTATTAATTTCTAACTCACTTAAGCTATTAATAAAAGGTTTCATATCCACTTCTTCTATTTCATCATTTAACATAGCTGGACTTCCTAATGCAACTGCATCAGCTTCTAATATATCTTCGATAGTAGCATCAGCAACATACTTTATATCGACTTTTGCTTCACTTTCAATTACACCTTCACTTATAGCATTTGCTAAAACTTCTACATTTCCACCATTACTCCAATATATTATTGAAACTTTTTTCATTTTAAGCACCTCTTACATTTTTGTTTTATTTCTCCTGTTAAATTTTCCATTAATTTCATTATATAACAGCAAAAATTTTTTTCAAGTTTTTTTAAAATTATTGGTAATTTTTTACATTAAATTAATAACTTTAAATTTTTCTAATAAAATTTATTTTTTATTTATACTTTTCATAATAACATTTAGTATTGCATCAACCCCATTTTTCATTTCACTATTTGTCATATTTTTTATAAGTTCATCTTTTTTATTTCTTAATTGTGATAGCTTTTCTGGCAAATTGTGTTTTTCCTTCATTTCATCTTCATCTAAAATTAATGAATATCCTTCTTTTAAGAAAGAATTAGCATTTAAAATTTGATCCCCTCTACTGCTCTTTTTTGATAAAGGTATTAATAAAGTTGGTTTTCTTAGTGCTAATAATTCAAATATTACATTTGCACCGGCTCTTGATATTACAAAATCAGCATATTGAAGTAAATGTGGTAAATCTTCTTTTACATATTCAAATTGTTTATAACCATTTAATCCCTCTAATGATTTTTCTAAATTTCCCTTTCCACAAATGTGAATAACATTAAAATCTTTTAATATTTCATTAATATGATATCTAACTTCATCATTTATACTTTTAGCCCCTAAGCTTCCCCCTATAACTAAAATAACTTCTTTTTCATTATTAAAATTACAGATATCTTTTCCTCTAATTCTACTTCCCTTTAATATTTCTTCTCTTATTGGTGTACCTGTTAATTCACCTTTTCCATCTTTAATGTAATTTAAGCTTTCTCTAAATGTAACACATAATTTATCACAAAATGGAGATGATAACTTATTAGCAAGTCCAGGTGTTAAATCAGATTCATGTGATACTACAGGTATCTTTCTCATTGATGCAGCTATAACAACAGGAACTGCCACAAATCCACCTTTTGAAAAAATTACATCCGGTTTTAACTGCTTGATCAGGCGGTTGGCTTCACTGAAGCCTTTCAGGACGCGGAACGGATCCGTAAAGTTCTGAAGGCTGAAATACCGGCGGAGCTTACCGGAAGAGATACCATGATATGGAATCCCCTGCTGTTCAACCAGCTGCTTTTCCATACCGTTGTATGAGCCGATGTAATGTATGTCATACTGCAGTTCCCGAAGACGGGGAAGCAGTGCAATATTAGGTGTAACATGTCCGGCAGTACCTCCGCCGGTCAGAATGATGCGTTTCATAATAAAAATCCTCCCATTGATGGTGCGAATTAAGATTCGCAGTTGATACAGGCAGAGAGACTGCCCTGATATCATAATATTAAACAGGTGAAGGAAAAAGGTCAAGTTAAAGGGAAAAGAAATCCAAAAGAATGAGGTTTAAAATGGAAAAACATGAAGATAATCTGGATAAGCTTTTAAAAGCTGAACTGGAAAAAGAAGCCGGGGAAATCATGGAAGAAATGGACTCGGACGAATCACTGCAGGACATTTCCTTTCCAGAAGACCTGGATGAAAAGATGTGGAGTAAAATCCAAGAATATGAAGAACAGCAGAAAGCATATGAAAAACTGTCAGATGCCGACAAGGAGGCAATCCGTCTCGGACGAGAGGTTCAGGCACTTAGCGGCGGGGAGAATACGAAGGATCATCTTAAGAAAGATGTGGAGAGTGACAGTTATATAGATAATGTTGTGCCAATTGAGCATGTGAAGCATGAAACAGATAATAAAGCAAGTGACGACGGTACGAACGGAGAGACCGAGAAGAAAGCCGGGAAGAAGAAAGTTAAGAAGGGAAAACGGCACTGGAAGGTATATGGAATCGTGGCGATCGTGGCTGTGCTTGCTATGATGTGGAGTATGGTGAGTATTGGTGGGACGCCGTTCTTTGGCAGGGTGTTGAATGATATTATTGGTGATAGAGAAATGGTTAAGGTTAATACGGAAAGGGAGGATGGAGATAAGAATAAGGTTGATGTTTATGATGAGTCGAAAGTGTATGAAGAAATTAAAGAAAAATTTGGAATGGATGTTGTTCGACCTTGGAAAAAGCCAGATAATATGGTATTGATACAGAGTGATATAGATGAGATATTAAAAAGAGTTTGTCTAATTTATGAAAACAATGAAACATTAATTCAATACCAAATGGAAATTCAAAGTGAGAATAAATCTTATGCATATGATGTAGAAGATGAGAAGGTAAAGGAAGAACAAATAGTAGTAGATGGAAATACGATTGATATCATTCAGTACAAATTGGATGATGGAAAGAAAGAAAAGGTAGCACACTTTACATATAAAGATGTGTTTTATACAATAAATACAACGATGACCGAAGAAAAATTTGAAGAATTTTTAAAAAATTTGTATTTTTTTTAAATATGGCGTGAGATTTTGCTTTCTCGATTGTTAATATAGTGTAGAGAGGAGGCGAAAGGTGAAAAAAAACAAAATTTTGTCACTACTTATGGCAATGGTTATGGTTTGTACATTGCTTATTGGCACACAGAGAAATGTTCAGGCAGCGGATGGGCAGGAATGTGTGGATGGATCATATTTGACAAACGATGATTCATCAGAAGCAACAGTTGGTTCAATGAGCAGAGGTGTTTATTTGAAAAGTGGATCTTCAAATATCGTAAGAGCTGGCACTGGAAAAATCGGTGCAGGCGGAAATACTGTTGGACAAAAAACTGTATCAAAAATAACTGTGATTGTAACGGTAGAACGACTATTGAATGGTAAATGGGCTTATTATACTTCATGGATGGAAACAAACTATAATTCTGTTTATGTGAGTTCAAGTAAGACATTATCTGTACCAACTGGCTATTATTATCGAGTATGTTGTACTCATTATGCAAACTCAGACGTAAGTGATTCGTACACAGACGGCATTTACATCTAAAAATCACAAACCAAACATCCCAACCCCTTACCCACTCTAACCCACCCCGCACCACCAAACCAAAAATATTTTTTTAAAAATATTCATACGACTATCAACCGGTGCGGCAATTAGCGAAAGTAAGGACGAGGGAACAATATGAGGGAGGGAGATGGGAAGATTCCTTTTAACACCTGTCTGAATTGCAGGTTGATAAAGTTCAACATCTCCGGTCTTGCAGACTGACAAGAGGGCGAACAGAACTGTAAAGACCACAACTAATAAACGTATTTTCTGATTGGACAGAAAGCATATGACCAAATAATACAACTCGGTCGTGAAGTATGTGAGTATGGAACATCAGAGCAAGCAAGAAGCCTAACTAATGTTAAACTGAATTAGACCAAAACAAGCAGGTCGGGATAATTCCTGACCTGCTTGTTTTGACGCAAAATTGCGAAAAAATTATTTGATTACTGATTATTGCTTAAATATTCTTTTAAAGCAAGTGAAAGCTGATCCGGGCAGGATGTTGCTTTGTATCCGCATTTGATACCTTCGATACGTGAAATTGCTTCGTGAATATCCATTCCTTCAACGAGGCGTCCGATGCCCTGTAAGTTACCGTTACATCCGCCTGTGAACTCAACATTATGAATACGTCCAGCTTCATCTACTTCTAAGTGAATATTCTTAGAACAGACGCCGTGTGGTGTAAATTCCATGAGTATAGTCCTCCTTTATATTTATACTATTATTGTGCCTTATAAAATTGCTTCAATGATTATAACACAGCCTTATAAGAAAATGCTAGTGCATATTATAAGAAATCTGATATAATAGCTATTGTAATTTTGAAGGGAAATCTATAGATATAGATAAAAACAATATGTAGGAAAAACGGAGGATTTTCAAATGATAGGAATTATCGGAGCAATGGATGAAGAGGTTGCAATCTTAAAGGAATCGATGGAAGTTCAGGATACGCTGGAACGTGCCGGAATGACTTTTGTCAAAGGTATTATGAGTGGCAAGGAAGTTGTAGTTGTAAGAAGTGGTATCGGAAAAGTCAACATGGGAATCTGCGCACAGATTCTGATTGACTGTTTTGGTGTGGATACGCTGATCAATACAGGTGTGGCAGGTTCTCTGGATGCAGATATCAACATCGGGGATATCGTGATTTCTACAGATGCAGTTCAGCACGACATGGATGTAAGTATGCTTGGCGATCCGGTAGGACAGATTCCGAGAATGGATACCTTTTCTTTCCCGGCAGATGAGAAGCTTGTGAAGATGGCAGTGGAAGTAAACAAAGAAGTGAATCCGGACATTCAGACATTTACCGGAAGAGTGCTCAGCGGAGATCAGTTTATTTCCGGCAAGGAAAAGAAGGAATATCTGGTAAAGACATTTGATGGGAAGTGTGCGGAGATGGAAGGCGCAGCAATGGCGCAGACCGCATATCTGAATAAAGTTTCGTATGTCATTATTCGTGCAATTTCGGACAAAGCTGACAACAGTGCAACGATGGATTATCCGGAGTTTGTGAAGATGGCAATCACCCATTATGTAGGGCTTGTCAAAGGTCTTGTAGAAAGAATGTAATGCGTAAGGCAGCAAAGTAAAACAGAAAAGCAGCGTCATTTTCCAGACAGGATGTCGGATTGTGGCGAACGATTAGGGAATCCAAATTCGGAGGTTTACGGTATAATGACGGTAAATCTAAGAAGGAGGATTCTTTTTATGTTGGAAATGTTCGTGGTGAGAGAAACGGTATTTTTTCTGACGGGAGTGATGATCGGGATCGGCGCGATTGCAAGACTGATTACCGGGATTTCGCTGAAAAAGCTGGTAAGAGCAGCAAGTAACATGAGTAAAAGCAATCATCCGCTGATGCGGCTTGTAAGGGCAAAATTTGAGCATGGGTGTATGGTGAGTGATAAAGTACAGAATGTTGGTGCATTTGTAGAGAAATATTTGTATGAATACCGGGTGCTTGGCGTGAGGCTGCATACCTGGAGGCAGTGGGCGAAGGGGAGCATCTGGCTCTGCCTTATCTTTGGAGCCACAGGAACAGCGCTTGCTTATGCAGCGGGGGAGAGGGAACAGGGACTTTACAGATATGGTATTTTGGGCGGTATGGGAGCTTTGGCGCTCTTTCTACTCCGGATGCTTGCGGATGATGCCTATCAGCTGGAGGCAGCGAAAACCTATATGGTAGATTTTCTGGAAAATACATATGCTCATCGCTATGAGAAGACCAATCAGAAAGAAATCCAGGTTACGGTTCAGAGAGCGGATGAGATTCCGGAGAAAATGGATGCAGAGGAAAATGAAGCGGCGCATTCAGGTCAGGTGCAAAGACCATTTTCAGAAGAAACCGTGCCAGCAAGCGCAGCTACGGTAAATGCGGCTTCTGCGAACGAAAAACGGTATACAGAAGATGGGCAAATGCAGCAGACCGTGCAGACAGTAGCAAAAGTGGGACAGGCGAATGCAAATCAGGCTGATGAAATGCGGACGCAGCAGCCTGTAGCACGGATGGAAGATACAGCCGGTTCCAGATTTAAGCAGGAAGATACCGGCGAAAAGCTGGAGCCGACAAAAGAGGCAAGAATCCGGGAAATTCTGGAAGAATTCCTTGCCTGACTGGTGTGGATAATCGCAAGTTAAGTGAAATCTGCCCAGTATATAAAAAAGTGATTTAAAAATATAAAATACCGATATGTGGGAAAGCTGATTCCAGATATCGGTATTTCTATTATTATCGGACAGGTGGTACACTTTTGCAGTTCACAGTTTTACAGAAAAAACACAGAATGAACACAGATTGCCCCCAGAAGTTTCACAAATCATCCGTATAATTGAAAAGCATGAAATTTTGTAGTCAGGAGGAACAACATTGATTGAGGTAAAAAATCTTGTAAAGAAATACGGCTCACATCTGGCTGTAGATCATTTGAATTTTACTGTAGATACCGGGCAGATCTATGGATTTTTAGGACCGAACGGTGCCGGAAAGTCCACAACGATGAATATTATGACCGGCTATCTTGGCGCCACAGAAGGTGAAGTGCTGATCAACGGGCACAATATACTGGAGGAACCGGAGGCAGCAAAAAAATGTATTGGTTATCTGCCTGAGATGCCACCGCTTTACACGGATATGAAGGTGAATGAATACCTGAGGTTCGTAGCGGAATTGAAGAAGATCCCAAAAACGGAACGGCAAGAGCAGATTGAGAAGGTCATGCTGATGGTGAAGATCAAGGATGTACAGGACCGGCTGATCAAGAACCTGTCCAAAGGTTATAAGCAGAGAGTCGGACTTGCGCAGGCAATCCTTGGATTCCCGGAGATCATCATTCTGGATGAACCGACGGTCGGACTGGATCCGAAGCAGATCATTGAAATCCGTGAACTGATCCGTGAGCTGGCAAAAGAGCATACCGTGATCATGAGCTCGCACATTCTGGCAGAGATTCAGGAAGTCTGTGATTATATTATGATTATTTCCAAAGGGAAACTGGTGGCAAGTGATACACCGGAGAATCTGGAAAAGCTTCTGACGAATCAGCAGACTGTGGAAATCCTGGCAAAGGGAAATGAAGATACGGTACGGAAAGTCATCGGCACAATCGGTAATGTGCAGAAGGCATCCGTGGAACACGGAAAAGAAGAAGGAACGGTAAAAGCGAGTCTGTTCCCGAAGGATGGAAAAGATATCAGGGAAGCAGTATTTATGGCATTTGCACAGGCTGGCTGCCCGTTACTTATGTTGTATCACAGCCGCACGACGTTGGAGGATGTCTTCCTGGAGCTGACGCAGGGAAGCACACCTGCAGCAGCAAAAGCGATGAAGGACGGCGAAAAGAAAGGCCGGATGGTAAAGCGGCACAAGAAGAATGCGCAGGAAGAGGCAGAAGAGAACGAGCTGACTGAGATGGATGAAGAGCCGGAAGAAAATGCCGTTCCGACAAGTGAGGATGAAAAGGAGGATCTCGAAAATGACAGCAATTTATAAACGAGAATTAAAATCCTATTTTCAATCAATGACAGGCTATGTCCTGATCGCCTTCCTTGTGATCTTCACGGGAATCTATTTTATGGCGTACAACTTAAATTCGGGATATCCCTATTTTTCATATGTTCTGATGAATATCAACTACGTGTTGATCATCATTATCCCGATGCTCACCATGCGTTCCTTTGCGGAGGAACGGAAGAACAAGACAGACCAGCTTCTGCTTGCCGCACCGGTAAAATTATTTGATATCGTGATGGGGAAATACCTTGCGATGGTGACGGTATTTGCGGTACCGTGCCTGATTTTTTGCATTTTCCCAATTATCATTAAGAGCTTTGGAACGGCGTATCTGAAGGTGGATTATCTGTCGATCCTGATGTTCTTCCTGCTAGGATGCGTGTATCTGGCAATCGGAATGTTTCTTTCGTCACTCACAGAAAGTCAGATCATTGCGGCAGTAACAACCTTTGGCATTTTGCTTCTGATCTATCTCTGGGGAGGACTGATCGATTTCCTCCCGACATCAGCTACAAGCGGTATGATCGGTATTGTGGTATTCGTTACCATTGCGGCGCTGATCATTTACCGGATGACGGGAAACTGGATGATCGCAGGAATTATCGAAGCGATCGGAGTTGTTGCGGTTGTGATCGTAAGCTTTGTAAAATCTTCATTATTTGAAAATATTTTGGTCAACATCATGAAGAAGCTGTATCTTGCAGATGTATTTGACAACGTAGCATATAACAAGCTTTTCGATGTGAGTGGGCTGATCCTGTATCTGAGTGTAGCAGGTGTATTTATCTTCCTGACCATGCAGTCCATTCAGAAAAGACGTTGGAGTTAGGAGGGAGAAGACATGGAAAAAATCAAAAAAATGTTCAGCAGCAAGTCTTCCCGGAACGGAACTTACAGCGTAGGGCTTGCAGTGATCGTGATTGCAATCGCGATCGTGATCAATCTGGTGGCAGGACAGCTTCCGGAAAAAGTAAGAAATATTGATATCAGCAGCAACAATCTGTACGATATCAGCAGCGTGTCCACAAAAATGCTGAAGAAGCTGGATAAAAAAGTAGATTTGAAAGTGATCGCAGAACAGGATTCTGTGGATACCAGGATCAAGACTTTTGTGAAAAAATATGCGGCGCTTTCCGGCAAAGTAAAAGTGGAATGGGTGGACAGCGTACTGCATCCGTCCGTTCTTCAGAAATATAATACCGATGGGAATGTAATCGTTGTGTCCTGTGATGCAACCGGAAAGTCTACAACGATTTCATTTTCAGATATTATCCAGTCCGATTATTACTCTTATTATACGACCGGAAGTGCCAGCGAAAGTTCTTTCGACGGAGAAGGACAGCTTACCAGTGCGATCAATTATGTAACCAGCGAGGAAACAAGCAAAATTTACCGGATCAGTGGTCACGGAGAAGCGACATTTTCAAGTTCGGTAAGTGATCTGCTTACTAAGAATAATCTGGAGACGGAAGAAATCAACCTGAGTATGAGTCCGGAAATCCCGGATGACTGTGACCTGTTGTTCCTCTATGCACCGACATCGGATATTACAGATGATGAAAAGACAATTATTGAGAAATATCTGAGTGACGGCGGAAAGGTTTATCTGATCCTTGGAGATACGACTTCAGACACACCAAATCTGGACGGAATTATGTCGGATTATGGACTGAAAAAAGTCAGCGGTTATATTGCAGATACCCAGAGATGCTACCAGGGAAATTATTATGCAATCTTCCCACAGCTTTCTCTGAGTGGTGACCTGGGAAGCGGCATCAGCAATCAAATGGTACTTCTGCTGAATTCACCTGGTATGGAGAAAACAGATACGGATAATGATAATCTGACGGTTACTCCATTTATGCAGACATCAGACAGTGGATATGCAGTGACAGAAAATGACCAGACACAGGGACAGTATATCCTGGGAGCCGTTTCTACCAATGCGATTTCTGCGGATTCTTCAGATTCGGACAGCGAGGATGAAGACGATGAGAGTGATGCAACGGATACAGACACAAAGACAGCAAGACTTACGGTGCTTGCTTCTGCATCTATGATCAGCTCGGATATCACAGATCAGCTGACGACACTGGATAACCTGACTTTGTTTGTAAATTCAGTGACAGAGAATTTTGATAATGTAAACAATGTTGCGATTGAAGCGAAGAGTCTTTCGACTGAGACCAACACACCGATGCATGCAGGTGCATTCAGCATCCTTGTGATCTTTATTATTCCGCTTGCAATTCTGATCCTTGGATTTGTGATCTGGATGAGAAGACGGAAAGCGTAAGAGGCAGGAGGAAAAAAGATGGAGAAAAAAACAAGGACAATAGGAATCCTTCTGCTCGTACTGCTTGTTCTGCTCATTACATTTTTCGGGCTGAAAAAATGGAATACATCTAAGTCAGAGGCAGAAGAGAAGAAAAAAGAAAACGCAGTGGTGCATATTTTTGAGACAGATTCGCTGGAGTCGATCGAGTATAAAGAAGCGTCTGGGGAAGAAATGTCCTTTGTAAAAGAGGATGATACCTGGGAGTATGCGCCGGACACCACGATCGCACTGACGGAGAGCAGTATGCAAAATATGGAAGATGCATTTTCGGATATTCGGGCGGTAAAAGAGATCAAGAATCCGGATGACCTTTCGGACTATGGATTTGATTCGCCGGACTATAATCTTACGCTGACCGGAAAGGATGGTGAGGCACATAAATTTCTAATCGGGAATGCTTCCGGAGAAAATTATTATTTCATGGAAGATGGAACAGAAAAAGTGTACACGGTATCGGCAGATCTGATTTCGGAAATGGTATGGCAGCTTGCAGATGTTGCTGAAAAGGACAGCTTTGTAACAGTTACATCCGATAACTTTGTAAAAGAGACTGTGACAAAACCGGGTGACGAGGTAAAAACCTACGAAGCGGACAATGAGGATCAGGAAGATACTGTCACAAGTATTATGACAGCACTTTCCGGATTCTATTTTACAGATTGTGCAGATTATCATGTGACGGACGCGACGCTTGGCAATTACGGGCTTGCGGAAGATCAGCGGACGAAGGTGGAGCTGACTTACAAGGATACGTCGGATGATGACAAGGAAAAGACAGTTACATTCTATGTGGGAAGCAAGGACGACAGTGCGACCTACTATTATGTACAGATGGACGGTTCACAAAGAGTAAGCCGGGTACTGATCGATACGGTAGAGAAAGCGCTTGGATGGAAAGTGGACAGTAGTGCAGAGTAAAAGAATACAAAGAGAAAATTAAATAAATCTGCTAAGAAAGGAAAAGGGATGATGTCTTTCAGGAAAGGACAGAGTCCCTTTTTTGAGTGTACGTTTTTACAAATTTATCCGCAGGAATCATTGACGCTGAAAAACCAACAGTGATACTATACAGATAATACGGAAAAATGAACGTTATACAATACGGAATGAGGAGAAACGATATGCCAATCATATACAATGAAAAAACAAGAGAGTTTCATCTCTACAACCAGGAGATCAGCTATATCATCAAGATCCTTGACAACGACCAGCCGGGACAGCTCTACTATGGAAAACGCCTGACACACAGAGAAGATTTCAGCCATCTTTTTGAATATGCGATGCGTGATATGTCACCGTATGCTTTCGAGGGAAATTCTACATTCTCACTGGAGAATATCAAGCAGGAGTATCCGACTTTCGGCTGCGGAGATATGCGTTTTCCGGCATATGAGATCGAGCGGGAGAATGGAAGCCATGTAGTCGAGTTTGTATATAAAGAGCATAAAATTTATAATGGCAAACCAAAGCTTGAAGGACTTCCGGCGACTTATGTAGAAAGTGATGATGAGGCGCAGACTCTGGAACTGGTTCTGGAGGATACAAGTATCAATACAAGAATTGTCCTTTTATATACGATCTATGAAGCATTTCCGGTGATCGCGAGAAGTGTACGTTTTGAATGTGATTCTGACGAAAAGATCACACTTCTTTCTGCAATGAGCGCCTGTGTGGATCTGCCGGACAAGGATTATGAGATGATCGATCTTGCCGGTGTGTGGGCGAGAGAGCGCCATGTGAGAAGACATAAGCTGGATTACGGTATCCAGAGTATTTACAGTATGCGCGGATGCAGCAGCTACCAGTTCAATCCGTTCCTTGCACTTGCGCGTGAAAATGCAGACGAGTTCCAGGGGCAGGTCTACGGTTTCAGCCTGGTTTACAGCGGAAATTTCCTTGCACAGACAGAGGTAGACAATTATGATACCGCCCGTGTGCTGATGGGAATCCATCCAAATGGATTTAAGTGGACACTTGGAAAAGGCGAATCCTTCCAGACACCGGAGATGGTAATGGTATATTCGGAAGCCGGACTTAACGGAATGAGCCAGACCTTTCACAAGCTGTACCGCACACGTTTGGCAAGGGGAACATGGAGAGATAAGGTTCGTCCGATTCTGATCAACAGCTGGGAAGCATTTTATTTTGATTTTGATGCGCCAAAGCTTCTGGGACTTGCGGATGCGGCAGCAGATCTTGGAATGGAGCTTTTTGTATTGGATGACGGATGGTTTGGAAAGAGAGATGACAGTACTTCTTCTCTTGGCGACTGGTATCCGAATGAGGAAAAGCTGAAAGGAACGTTAAAGGAGCTGGCAGAAAAGATCAATGCCAAAGATTTAAAATTCGGGCTCTGGATTGAACCGGAGATGACGAACAAAGACAGTGATCTGTACAGGGCGCATCCGGACTGGCTTCTTGCAGAACAGGGCAAGCGGATCTGCCACAGCCGGACACAGTATGTACTGGATTTTTCTAAGAAAGAGGTACGTGAATATATCGGGGACATGCTGGAAAATCTTCTTGCAGAAGTGCCGGTATCTTATATCAAATGGGATATGAACCGTACATTTTCAGAGGTGTTCTCCAATGGAAATGACAGAGAGTATCAGGGAAAGGTCTGCCACAAATATATCCTTGGTGTGTATGAACTGTATGAGCGCCTGACCAGCCGTTTTCCGCATGTATTGTTTGAATCCTGTGCAAGTGGTGGGGCAAGATTTGATCCGGGAATGCTTTACTACGCACCGCAGGGATGGACTTCGGATGATACTGACGCAATCGAACGTCTGAAAATCCAGTATGGAACTTCGATGGTTTATCCGGTAAGCTGCATGGGAAGCCATGTATCCGCATCACCGAACCACCAGACAAACCGTGTGACACCGATCGAGACAAGAGCAGATGTGGCTTACTTTGGAACTTTTGGATATGAGCTTGACCTTTTAAAGCTTGGCGAGGAAGATAAGGCAGAAATCCGCCGTCAGATCGCATTTATGAAGGAGAAGAGAGATCTGATCCAGAAAGGAACTTTCTATCGATTGAAGAGTCCGTTTGAGGGAAATGAGACCGCATGGATGATCGTATCGGAGGATCAGAAGAAGGCGCTGGTCGGTTATTACCGGGTAATGCAGCCGGTCAATGTTGGATTTAAGAGACTGAAGCTGAAAGGGCTGAAAGAAGATATCTGTTATAAGGTCAGCGGATATGCTTATGACTGCTATGGCGATGAGCTGATGCAAGTCGGAATGATCCTGTCCGATTCTGCGTCCGGTGTATGGAAGAAGGGCGTGAATGATAAGGGAGATTTCCAGGCGAAAGTGTTTGAGATTGTGGCTGTGTAAGCCGGAATATATGGAAAGGACGAAATGGGAGAACCGTTTCGTCCTCTTGCGTTTTCGGAAGAAAAATTATATGATGTTTCTAAAAGACTTAAAGAGGTTTAAAATGGAACGACTATACGATAAATTAAAAGCATATTCCGAGAGCGATTTTTACGCATTTCACATGCCGGGACATAAGAGGAACAAGGCACTTCTTGGAATTGAACTTCCATACGATCTGGATATCACGGAAATCGATGGTTTCGATGATCTGCATCACGCAGATGGTATTTTAAAAGAAGAGCAGGAAAGAGCCGCAAGGGTATTTGGGGCAGAGGAAAGTCATTTTCTGGTAAATGGAAGTACTGCCGGAATTTTAAGTGCAGTGATGGGATGTACGCACCGGGGAGATAAGATTCTGGTGGCACGCCATTGTCACAAATCCATTTACCATGCAATCTATATGAATGGTCTTGTACCGCGCTATGTGTATCCGGAATTTGATATTTCCATGCATATGAACGGGGAGATCAGCAAAGAAGATGTGGCAAAAGCACTTGCTGCAGAGCCGGATATCAAAGCCGTTGTGATCGTATCTCCAAATTATGATGGCGTGGTATCGGATGTGAAAGGAATTGCAGAAGTGTCACATTCGTATAGGATTCCACTGATCGTAGATGAAGCACATGGACCGCATTTCGGATTTCATCCGGCATTTCCGGGGCGCGCAAATGATCTGGGAGCAGATGTGGTGATCAATAGTCTGCACAAGACACTGCCGTCTCTTACACAGACTGCAATCCTGCATATCAACGGAAAAATTGTAAACCGCAGAAGGATCAAGAAGTATCTGGATATGTTACAGAGTAGCAGTCCATCCTATATTTTCATGGCAAGTCTGGATGCCTGTGTGGATTTTGTGGATGGAAAATGTGAAAATGCATTTGAACTTTATGTGGAGAGACTACAAAAGTTCAGAGAAGAGCTGGAACCATTACAGCATTTACAGATTCTCCGTACAGAACATTATGATATTTCCAAAGTTGTGATTTCCACAGCAAATGCAAATATTACAAGTCCGGAGCTTGCGGACCGGCTGCGAAAAGAATATCATCTGGAAATGGAAATGACCGGAGGAACCTATGTACTTGCGATGACAACCGTGGCAGATACGCAGGAAGGACTGGACAGGTTAAAAGCTGCGTTACTGGAAATAGACGGTCAGCTGGAAGCAAAAACAGCCGTTTCCGGAAGCATAGAGATTTCCGGAGAGCTTCCTAGACTGGAGCAGTATTTTACACCGCAGGAGGCAGCAGACCGGGAAGAAGACGGAGAAGCAGAAGAGATTCCGTGGAAAGAAAGTGAAGGACACATTTCTCTGGAGTACGCATATCTCTACCCACCGGGAAGCCCGGTTATCGTACCCGGAGAGCGGATCAGCCGGGAAGCAGTAGAACTTCTTTGTTATTATGAAACACAGAATCTCCAAATAGAAGGAATACAGACGGAAGGCAAGATAAAGGTGTGGAAACATGAGTAAAATATATTATCTGATGGGAAAAAGTTCAACGGGGAAAGACACAATCTACAAAGAACTGAGAAAAAGAATGCCACAGTTAAAAAATGTAACGATCTATACAACCCGTCCACGGCGTGAGGGAGAAAAAGAAGGCGAAGAATATTTTTTTACAGACGAAACTGAACTTGAGAAGTTCAAAATAGAAGACCGATTAATCGAAGAACGTGCTTACAATACAGTTTATGGTATCTGGCACTATTTCACCGCTGATGACGGGCAGTTCAATTTTGAACAAAAAAATCAGGATTATCTCATGATCGGAACCCTTGAATCCTATGAAAAATTGAAAACCTATTTTGGAAACGAAAAAGTAGTTCCACTTTACATCGAGGTAGAAGACGGAGAGCGCTTAACCCGCGCCCTCGCCCGTGAGAAAACCCAGAAAGAACCCAAATACGCCGAAATGTGCCGCCGTTTTCTCGCCGATTCCAAAGATTTCTCCGAAGAAAACCTCGCCCACGCCGGAATCACAGAACGCTACGAAAACACAAATCTTGAAGACGTACTTGAGAAAATCTGTAAAAAGATACTTGAACAGTAGAGATTTCAACACCCAAGCGAGACAGGCTCCGCCTGTCCACATGAACTTCTCATTGAGAAATTCATGAAGTTTATTAAATAAGATTTTATAATGTAGTGGAGTCAATATCCAGAAAAAACGAAATCCATCTTCGGTATCAGCGCCTTTGCACTATGGAACCGAGACTTAATCAATTGTGGAAGCCATTGCTGACACAATTGATGCTTTCAAAGGCTCGGTGGAATGCTTAGTGCAACGAAGCAGATACCGAAGATGGATTTCTTTTTTTCGTCATATTTCCACGCTACGCATGACTCTAATTCAAGAAGTTCTCAATAATCACCCCTTCTGCTTCCTCTTCCGTCATTCCAAGAGTCCGCAGCTTGATCAACTGCTCATCATTGATCCTTCCGATCGCAGCTTCATGGATAATAGCCGCATCCACATGCTTCGCATTGATCTCAGGAATTGAACTTACTTCTGCATGATCCATGATAATAGAATCACACTGAACATGTGCATGGCAACGGTTCTTTCCGACAGCCCTCGGATGGAAGACCTGTCTGGATTCGCCTTTTGCGACCGAACGGGATACGATCTGCGCAGAGCTGCCTTCTCCGAGCAGTTCCACCATCATATTTGAAGTAGCTTCCTGTTTTCCATGTGTCATCAGTTTTTCAATGACATAAAGCTTGGAACCGGCTTCCAGATGTACATTATTTTCACGAACCGTAGAATCGACTCCTTTGATCTGAGCAGTATCCAGCGTAAATACAGAATTTTCACCAAGATAAACTTCGGTAACAGGATTGAGTACACGGGCTCCGGTGCCTTCACCCTCTCCGTAATGCTTTTCTACATAGCGTACATTTGCATTTTTTTCCACATGGAAAGTATGAATACCATCATGGCGGCTTTCGTTACATCCGCTGTTGTGGATACCACATCCGGCAACGATGGTTACATTTGCACCTTCTGCTACATAAAAATCATTGTAAACAACGTCCGTCATTCCGCTTGCGTCAACAACAACCGGAATATGAACTTCTTCGCCGTCTGTTTTTCCATCGATGAAAATATCGATTCCCGGCTTGTCCTGTTTTTTCTTGATTTTAATATGCTCACTGTCACCGTGGCAGAGCGCGATCCCATTATGTCGTAAATTGAATGCACCGGACTGTGTAAAACCGGTATCATCGATCTGAGCTAATACTTTTTCTGTAATTTTATCCAATAAAGTCATTGTATCTTCCTCCCCTGTTATCTACATTTCAGACAGCTGTAAGAATCTGCTGTCTTCCCTAATAATTGTGGAAGGATATCCGCGGTCTGTCCGATCGAAGCAATCTTTCCGCCTTCGATTACCATGATCCGGTCAGCCATTTGGATGATTCTTTCCTGATGGGAAATAAGAATAAGACTCTGCTTTTTCTCTTTGTGCATTTTTTCAAACTGTTCGATCAACATAGAAAAACTCCAGAGATCGATTCCGGCCTCCGGTTCATCGAAAATACAGAGTTTGTGCGGCTTTGCGAGAACGGTTGCAATTTCCAGACGCTTCATTTCACCGCCGGATAAGGTTCCGTCTACTTCACGTTCAATGTATTCGTTGGCACAAAGTCCAACGGTACTTAAAAGTCTGCAACAGACATCTCTTGTCAGATCTTCTCCAGCCGCAAGTGATAAAAGCTTGCTTACCGTCATTCCTTTGAAGCGCGGTGGCTGCTGGAATGCGTAACCGATTCCGGCTTCTGCCCTGTGGTTGATATCATAATCACTGATATCGGTTCCGTCTAAGATGATCTGTCCGGCACTTGCCTGGTCAATCCCCATCAGCACTTTTGCAAGTGTGGATTTGCCACCTCCGTTCGGACCGGTGATCACCAGCATTTCCCCGTCTTCTACGTTAAAACTGATATTTTCTACGATACTTCGTTCTATTCCGTTTTCATTCACCTGGAATGTAAGATTTTTTACCTCCAGCATGAGTTCATCCCCTTTCTGTGTAAGAAACTTATATAAAGTTTGTCTGACCAAAATACCTTTTGACCCCAACATCTTGTATGATGTAAGAATAAATTGCGTGGAAATGGAGCAATCCGATTACATCATTGGATACAGAAGCTTTATATATTCATGCTTATTATAAAACATATCGGAAAAGTTGTCATCTTTTATTATTGAGAAGATAGTTTGTGTGCAGAAGATATGATTTCAACATACCTACAAAGCGAAATTCGCAGAATTTTCAGAAATAATTCAGAAAGACCACAGGAATTTGCTCTAGGTATCTGCATAAATTTATGTTATACTAATGGAATAGTAAGAAAGAAGAGGGTGATAATATGTCAGGATTTAAAGATGTCGTAGGACATAGCGAGATCATTCAGTATATACAGAACGCAGTTACAGAAGATAAAGTATCACATGCTTATATTCTGAACGGCGAGAAGGGATCTGGAAAGAAGATGCTTGCAGGTCTTTTTGCACAGACTCTGCAGTGCGAAAAGGGCGGAGCAGAACCGTGCTATGAGTGCCATTCGTGCAAGCAGGCAGTCAGCGGCAATCATCCGGATATTATCTGGGTAACGCATGAAAAGCCGAACAGCATCAGTGTAGATGATATCCGGGTTCAGATCAATGGGGATATTCAGGTGAAGCCTTATAATGGAAAATACAAGATCTACATTGTGCCGGATGCAGATATGATGACTGTACAGGCACAGAATGCTCTGCTGAAGACAATCGAAGAGCCACCTGCTTATGCGGTAATTCTGCTTCTTACAGAGAATGCGAACAGTCTGCTCCCAACGATCTGCTCAAGATGCGTTATGCTGAAGCTCCGTAACATTAAGGATCAGCTTGTGAAAAGGTATCTGATGGAGCAGCTTCAGGTTCCTGATTACAAGGCAGACGTGTGTACTGCATTTGCACAGGGCAATATTGGAAAAGCTGCTATGCTGGCAGGCTCTGAGCATTTTAATGAAATTAAAGATGAGGCAGTTCGTCTGCTGAAGAATATCGATACCATGGAACTCGGTGATCTGGTGGAAGCTGTGAAACGAATTTCCGCTTACAAGATTGAGATCACAGATTATCTGGACATCCTTATGATCTGGTATCGTGATGTTCTGATCTATAAAGCAACAATGAATATCGACAGACTGATTTTCGGTGAAGAGATCGACAGTATCAGGGAGCGTGCGAAAAAGAGCTCTTATGAAGGAATTGAGACAATTCTGGAAGCACTTGAGAAAGCAAAGGCGAGACTGCGCGCCAATGTCAACTTTGATCTTGTCATGGAACTTCTTCTGTTGACAATAAAGGAGAACTAGGGAATGACAAAAGTAATTGGAGTCCGTTTTCGGACTGCAGGAAAGATCTATTTTTTCTCACCGGGCAAATTTGAGGTGAAGCGTGGTGATCAGGTAATTGTAGAGACCGCGAGAGGAGTAGAATTCGGTAACGTTGTGATGGGACCGAAGGAAGTGAAGGATGAAGAGATCACCCAGCCTCTTAAGACAGTGATCCGCCTGGCGACAGAGGATGACCGCCGTGTAGAAGAAAAGAATCGCAAAAAAGAAAAAGAAGCATTTCAGATTTGTCTGGAAAAGATCCACAAGCATGGACTGGAGATGAAGCTGATCGATGCAGAATATACCTTTGACAACAATAAAGTGCTGTTTTACTTTACCGCAGACGGAAGAATTGATTTCCGTGAACTGGTAAAGGATCTGGCAGCAGTATTCCGTACCAGAATTGAGCTGCGCCAGATTGGAGTGAGAGACGAGACCAAGATTTTAGGTGGAATTGGAATCTGCGGAAGAGAATTATGCTGTAAATCCTATCTGGCTGATTTTGCTCCGGTATCCATTAAGATGGCAAAGGAGCAGAACCTGTCCTTAAATCCGACTAAGATTTCCGGTGTATGTGGCAGACTGATGTGCTGTCTGAAAAATGAGGCTGAAACATACGAATATTTAAACAGCCGTCTTCCGAATGTGGGTGATACCGTTACCACAATTGATGGATGTAAAGGTGAAGTACAGAGCATTAACGTATTGCGTCAGCTGGTGAAGGTTTTAATCGAAGTAAATGATGAGAAAGAACTTCGGGAATATAAGGTAAAAGAGCTGAAGTTCAAGCCAAGAAGACGCAGAGACAATATCAAACTTTCTCCGGAAGAGATGAAAGAGCTGGAAGCCTTAGAGGATAAGGGAGGAAAGTCTAAGATTAATGACGTCAAGTAATGAGATTCAAATAAAACCGGATGAGCGTGTGGACGAGCTGAATCGCAAGGGTTATCGTATCATTCAGGATACGAAGCAGTTCTGCTTTGGAATGGATGCGGTACTCTTAAGTGCTTTTGTAAAGGTAAAGCCGAAACAGAGAGTGTTAGACCTTGGAACCGGAACGGGAGTGATTCCCATCCTATTAGAGGCGAAGACTCCCGGAGAGCATTTTACCGGGCTTGAGATTCAGCCGGACAGTGCCGACATGGCAAGACGAAGCGTTGCGTTAAATGGATTGACGGATAAAATCGATATCGTAACAGGAGATATAAAAGATGCCTCGAAGATCTTTGGGGCATCTTCTTTTGATATTATAACCACAAATCCGCCTTATATGATAGGACAGCACGGTCTTACGAATCCGGAGGAAGCAAAGGCAATTGCCCGCCATGAAATATTGTGCAATCTTACGGATATTATGAGGGAGAGTGCGAGAATACTAAAGCCGGGGGGACATTTTTTTATGGTACACCGCCCGTTTCGTCTGACAGAAATCATCTGCTGTATGCATGAGCATCGCATCGAGCCAAAGCGGATGCGGCTGGTATATCCATATGCAGACCGGGAGCCGAACATGGTACTTATCGAAGGCTGCAGAGGCGGGCGTTCCCGTATGACGGTGGAGAAGCCGCTGATTGTATACAAGGAACCGAATGTATACACCGATGAAATATATGAGATTTATGATTTGTAATGAAAGAAAGGAAAGACATATGTTTAATGAGATAACAATTGGACCGTTGACACTTCATACGTATGGACTGATGATTGGACTTGGATTTTTAGCCGCATATGCGATGTGTTATTACCGTGGGAAAAAGATGAAAATGGAAAAAAGCGGAGATATCCTTTATGGAATCTTCTGGTGTGCCATCATCGGCGGACTGGTGGGAACCAGATTGCTTTATTATATTGTAGAGATTCCGGAGATTATCAAAGACCCATCCATTCTCTGGAACTTTAAAAACGGTTATGTAGTATATGGAGGAATTATCGGAGGAATCTTAGTATCCTGGCTTTACTGCAGGATAAAGAAGGTATCTTTCATCGAATACTTTGACCTTGTTATGCCGGCAGTAGCACTGGCACAGGGCTTTGGAAGAATCGGATGTTTCTTTGCAGGCTGTTGTTACGGAAAAGCAACGGACAGCTGGTTTGGAATTACCTTTACTCATTCCGACTATGCTCCAAATGGAGTCAAGCTGATACCAACACAGCTTATTTCATCTGCAGGAGACTTCATGATTTGCCTGATGCTGCTTGCTTATGCAAAGCGTAAGCCGAAAAAAGGCAGAGTGGCATCCTTATACTTAATGTTCTATGGAATCGGAAGATTTGGTGTGGAATTTTTAAGAAGTGATTACCGCGGAAGCGTGGGATTCCTTTCTACTTCCCAGTTTATTTCCATTGGTATTGTGGCAGCAGGCATCATACTCTATCAGATGTTGCCGCGCATTTATGAAGGTGCGAAGAAAGCGGAGTAAGAAGATATATAATACCACTTAAATAAAAGAGGATAGATTATGGCAGGAAAACTGTATCTGTGTGCAACACCCATTGGAAATTTAGAGGACATCACGTTCCGGGTATTGCGTACCTTAAAGGAAGTAGATTTAATAGCGGCAGAGGATACGAGAAATTCCATTAAGCTCTTAAATCATTTTGAGATTAAGACACCGATGACCAGCTATCATGAATATAACAAAATTGAAAAGGCATACAAGCTGGTAGAGAAATTACAGGAAGGCAAAAATATTGCCCTGATAACAGATGCCGGAACACCGGGTATTTCAGATCCGGGAGAAGAACTGGTTCGAATCTGTTATGAGAATGGCATCGAAGTAACTTCCCTTCCGGGACCGGCAGCCTGCATTACCGCACTGACCATATCGGGACTTCCAACCAGACGATTTGCCTTTGAGGCATTTCTTCCAAGAGATAAAAAAGAGCGTGCCAGAGTCTTGGAGGAACTGGCGCAGGAAAGTCGTACCATGATTGTATATGAGGCACCACACCATCTTCTCAAGACCTTAAAGGAGCTTTATGAAGTTCTTGGAAACCGTGAATTAACGGTCTGCAAGGAGCTGACCAAGCGATATGAGAACGCGACAAAAACGACATTCGAAGATGTCATGAGATTCTATGAGGACAACGAACCAAAAGGAGAGTACGTTTTAGTTATTTCCGGAAAGACATTTGAGACAAAGGAACGGGAAGCCAGAGAAGCCTGGGAGAGCCTTTCCGTCGAGGAACATATGGCACATTATGAGGCTTCCGGCATGGAACGGAAGGAAGCCATGAAGCAGGTGGCAAAGGATCGTGGCATCAGTAAACGTGATGTATATCAGGCACTGTTAAAGTAGAAGTTAAATAGTCTGCCGGTAGTAGTCCTTTAAATATTTTTTTACAATATCAAAAGGTGCAGGACCGATGGACAACACTGCCTGGTGAAACTGTTTATCGGAATAGGAATCCCCAAAGGTTTCTTTGGCATAGTCCTTCAGCTGAAGAAATTCCAGGCAGCCAATATAATATTTGAGATAATGAGCCGGCTCCGCTACGATATAGTCGTAGATTTCGGAGGCGGCTTCTTTATTGTCGATGCCATAATCACTTAAGAAGTCCTTAAGGTCACTGAGTGTCCAGCCCTTTGCATGAATGGATAAATCTGCGGTGGCATAGAGGCTCAAAAGAGCGGACTGGTTGTGCATAAGGAGCGAAGCCTTTTCCTCCGGCAGACCGGCATAAGAGTAAGAGAGCATTTCCACATAAGTTGCCCAGCCCTCTACATAGCCGGGATAGTTGAGAATACTCCGGATGGGTGCACAGCCGGAGGCAGACGTAGTGGTAGTCTGATAGAGATGTCCCGGGAATCCTTCGTGCGCCAGTGTGGTGAAAAGTTCGAAGCCTTCGTAGTGGCTGCGGGGATTGATATAGATGACATTATGGGAAATGTTATCGATAGGGGCTGTCAGATAAAAGGCGGGAGCCATGGAATCCTGCATACAAGGGTCCACGGAGCGGACGGAAAAATCCGTAGAGACCGGCGGCAGGAAATCCTTTGTAATAGCAGAAGAAAGACAGGTAAGCATCTCCTCCGGGGTGGCATCCTTCATTGGAAAATCATCGGTAGCAAGAGAGATACCGGGATGACTGGCAGCAATCCCGTTGATGGCAAGAAGGTCGGATTTCCGTTGCTTTTCCGTCATTTCTAAAAGTTCATCTATGGAATGGGAAGAGCCGGTGGCGTCATAAACCAAAGCAGCATAATAGTCTGAGCCATCCGGAAAATAGCAAAGTCCGGCGGAGTTACTGCCACTGCCCTTGTGCTCCACCAGAAAATCCCGCAAAGCTTCATAGGCTGGCAGAACATATTCCCTAAAAGCACCTTCATTTTCGATACAGTAGGAAGCCTGTTCCTCTGCTGTTAAATCAGGAAGTTCCGCTACTTTATTACGAAAAGTAGTAATCAGATAATGCTCAGAACTGTTATCACAGAAGGTATTTAAGTCTGCAATCAGCGTATCCGCCTGGGTATCCGAAAGAAAAAGTCCCTCATTGATTTTATTCGTTTCATAATCTAAGACAGAATCAAAGCAGGATGGGATCAGTGAAAGCAGAGTCAGATAATCCTCCACATCTTTACGGTCATAGAAATGGTATTCTGATAGCAGAACCGGAAGCTGGGCAGGAAATCCGGTGGAAGGACGCAGGATTTCCGGGTAATAGGTATAGTCCGACTGACTGCGGTTAGAAGAGACATAGTCATTTAAAATATCATAGGTCAGCTTCTGCTCGGTGGTCAGTACCTCATAGTCATAGGACTGTAACCCACAGGAGATATTTTCGATATTTAAGGCAGATTGCTTTCTTGCATCGGCGGAATAATCCGGCAGAGCAATTTTATAATCGGTAATGCCATAGACTTCCGGCTGGCTTAAGGTATAGTGAAGGGTCAGGGTATCGGAGGTTACTTCGCTTTTAAATAAAAGACTGGTATATTCCTCAAAGGAAATGGAATCCGGCGCAATATAACCGGAATCAGAAGCCGACTGGTCTTTGCTGCACCCGCTTAGAAGAAATAAGGATAAAGCAAAGCAAATGGTTATCAGAAAAGGAGAAATATATTTGTGCAGCATAGACGGCCTCGGATGAAGAGTGTTCAACAAAGAATATGAAAAAAATCGTATCGATATGACAAAAGAACGTGATATGGCAGACGAGGGTGTGCTATAATCACCAGAGAAAGTAGTTCCTTCCGGGAAAACTGCATATAGTAGAGTAACGGGAAAGAAAAAGAGGTTCGAAATGAATTATCTGTGGGGATTTATGATTCTTGCGGGAGTGCTCTACGGTGCAATCAACGGAACACTGCCGGAAGTGACGGAGGCAGCAGTAAACTCTGCCAAAGAAGCAGTGGCATTAGCCATTACGATGACAGGAGTCATGGCGTTCTGGATGGGAATGATGAAAATTGCGGAATGCAGCGGCATTGTGAAAGCGGCAGTAAAGAAAATGCGGCCGGTGCTGACATTTCTTTTTCCGGATATACCCGATGACCATCCTGCCAATCATTACATAGCAGTCAACATGATAGCCAATATGTTAGGGCTTGGCTGGGCGGCAACGCCGGCAGGCTTAAAGGCAATGCAGCAATTACAGGAGTTACATATTGCCAGACTTAAGGCAGCCGGAAAAAACATACAGAAGTATTCCGGAAATGCCACAAAGGAAATGTGTACCTTTTTGATTATCAATATATCGTCTCTGCAACTGATTCCCATGAACATTGTGGCGTACCGCAGTCAGTATGGCTCGGTGCATCCGGCTGCGGTGGTGGGACCGGGACTTGCAGCGACCATTATCAGCACAGCAACGGCAGTCATTTTCTGCCGGATTGTAAGTCGAAGGAGAACGGATTAATGTATACCATAGGAATCATCGAACAGGATAAAGCATTGGGGGATGCCATGGAGCAGGTACTGGACGAAAAAGGCTATTTTACAGTGCGGGCAGATTCCCTCACAGATGCCGGGGAGTTATTTCAGCAGGTTATTGTGGATATGGTGGTATTAGACCTTGAGCAGAAGGAATTTGCCGGAAAAGAGGATGTAGCAGCAATATGGGAGAATACCTTCCTCGCCCTGGTGCAGGCAAAGCCGCTGCTATTGATTCGGCCGGAGAAAACCGGCTCTGTTTTTGAACGGTGTAAAAAATGCATAGAACGGGCAGACGATTATATCAGAAAGCCCTTTGATATACAGGAATTCCGCATCCGGGTGGAAGTACGTCTGAGTAAGATTCCGGCAGAAAAAGAGAAAGTAAGAGTTTTCTATTACGAAGAGATAAAGCTGGATATCGAGAAGCGGCTGGCGACCATTGGCGGGCAGACTACGAAGCTTACCAGAACAGAAGCTGCTATTTTAAAATGTCTGATACAGCGGAACGGACGGACGGTGACAAAGACCACGCTGTTAGATGAAATTGCAGAAGATACACCGGACTGTGTAGAAAATTCCATCAAAGTCCATGCCAGCAACTTACGACGGAAACTGCGGGAATTAAGCGGCAGGGATTACATCGAAACCCGCAAGGGCGTGGGGCTGCGCCTGCGGAAGCAGTAAAAAGCGGCATGATAGTTCTCCTGTCTGCATAGAATGAAAAAGAAGCTCTTAGCAGGAGAATGAGGATGCGCTTTCTTATGTTCCTGTCAGATGCCCTGATTCCTATACTGGTCTTTTACATCGTAGGATTCGGCATTCTGATGAAGAAAAATGTATATGACGATTTTTTAAAGGGCGCAAAAGAAGGCATACAGACAGTAGTTGGAATCCTGCCAACGCTGGTGGGGCTTATGGTAGCAGTCGGGATCCTAAGAGCCTCCGGGCTGTTGGACTTCATTTCTACTACCTGCATGGGCTGGACGAAACATATCGGAATCCCTTCCGAGCTTATCCCCATTGCCATTGTCAAAATGTTTTCCTCCTCGGCGGCAACCGGACTGCTGGTGGATTTATACAAGGAAGCCGGGTGTGATTCCTTCGTGGGAATGGCAGCCTCTGTCATGTTAAGCTGCACCGAGACCATTTTTTATACCATGTCAATTTATTTTATGTCGGTAAAAGTACGAAAGACCGGCTTTACGCTTCCGGGGGCATTGTTTGCTACGCTGGCAGGAATTGCGGCAAGTATCTTTTTGGCAGGACGGGTGTAGACTTTCCATAAATAGTGTGCTACACTTTTTCTGGGTTGACGAGGACTGTACAGGACTTCAGATGATGAAGATACAATTCTTCAAAAATCAGGAATAAAAGTGCTTGTAACTGTATATTATGTAAGGCAGGGACATAGAAATTTGACATTTGCAGAAGGAAGGACTATAATAGTTTTTGCAAATAAATAGCGCGGGATGGAGCAGTCTGGAAGCTCGTCGGGCTCATAACCCGAAGGTCACAGGTTCAAATCCTGTTCCCGCAACTCTTTAACCACTGTCTTATGGGCGGTGGTTTTTTACTTTACAGGAAATTGCTTTCCTGTAAAGTAAAAACCGCTCCGCAAGGATGCGCACTGCGGCGCATAAGGTAGATGTCGCGGGCGCGAGAATGTGCCAAGGCACATTCTTTTTTACGCGAGTTGCTCGCAGTTACCAACGCATCCGTAAGAAGCTGCCAGTGGCAGATTCTGTAGGTCTATTGCAGCAAATAGAGAAAAATTAGGGGTGTGACAATGACAGGAAAGATTAAAAATGAGCGAAAGAAGAAAAAACAGCAGAATATCCTGTTTCGGATTTTATTTCTGCTGGCACTGGCAGTATTTTTGTATGCGGCAGTAAGATTGATTCTGTATGGAATTACTTACTGGAAAGGAAGCCATGAATATAAGGGACTGCAGAAATATGTCAGGGAGCAGCCAAAGGATGAAAGCAGTACGGAAGAAAACGGAGAATTTACCGTAGATTTTTCCGGATTAAAGGAGCTGAACCCGGACTGCATAGGCTGGATCCGATTTGAAAATATTGATATCAGCTATCCGATTATGCAGGGAGAGGATAATGAATATTATCTGAAGCATACCTTTGAGGGACAGGCTGTAACAGCGGCAAGTATTTTCATGGATGCCAACAATCATGCTGATTTTTCTGACCAGAATACCTTCATCTATGGTCATAATATGAAGGACAAGACCATGTTTGGTAAATTAAATAACTATAAGGATGAGGAATTTTATAAAGAAAATCCGTATTTTTATATTTATACACCGGATTATACCTACCGTTATGATATTTTTTCCTGTTATCTGGCAAGAGTGGATAATGAAGTGGATTTCTATACCCAGTTTGCATCCGATGAGCAGTTTCAGGAATTCTTAGATGGTGTAAAGGCACAGTCAGCGTATGATACCGGTGTAGAGGTAACACCAGAGGATAAAGTAATTACATTGATGACCTGCAACAAGGCAGGCTATGATTACCGTTTCTTGGTACATGCGGTACAGACAGAGGCAGTTCCAAATGGTGACGTGGCACCGGCAGAGGAGAATGCAGGCACAGAAAGCGAAGCGGAATAAAAGAGAAAGACTACTTTTAATGGAACAGGAGGCAGTAGAATGGATGGTATCGAGACATTGAAGCAATGGGTCATGGACTCAGATAATATTGTATTCTTTGGAGGTGCAGGTGTATCTACGGAGAGCGGCATTCCGGATTTCAGGAGTGTGGACGGACTTTATAACCAGAAATACGATTATCCGCCGGAAACCATCTTAAGCCACAGCTTTTATATGCGTAAAAAAGAAGAATTTTACCGATTCTACCGGGATAAAATGCTGTGTCTGGATGCAAAGCCTAATGCAGCGCATAAGAAATTGGCAGAGCTTGAGGCAGCCGGTAAGTTAAAGGCGGTTGTGACGCAGAATATTGATGGACTGCATCAGGCGGCCGGCAGCAAAAAAGTATTAGAGCTTCATGGCAGTGTCCATCGGAACTACTGCCAGAGCTGCGGAAAGCTATTTGATGCCGAATATATTTTAAAGAGTAGTGGAATTCCAACCTGTGATGAATGCGGCGGCAGCATCAAGCCGGATGTGGTTTTATATGAGGAAGGCTTAGACCAGCAGACCTTGGAGGATGCTGTGTATTATATCAGCCATGCAGATATGCTCATTATCGGAGGTACTTCACTGGCAGTATATCCTGCAGCAGGACTTATCGATTATTACCGGGGCAATAAGCTGGTGCTGATTAATAAGTCCACCACGCCATTGGACAACCGGGCAGACTTACTGATACAGGGCAGCATCGGAGCCGTATTGTCAGAGGTCTGAAAGAGGCAGAAGAAATTACCTGATAATAATAGAAGATAATCATAGAAGAAAGGGACGACATGAATAATTATCAATACGAAGTAGGCGATATTGTAAAATTAAAAAAACAGCATCCCTGTGGAAGCCAGGAGTGGGAAATTCTTCGGGTAGGAGCGGATTTCCGGTTGAAATGCATGGGTTGTGACCATCAGATTATGATTGCCAGAAAACTGGTGGAGAAGAATACCAAAGGGCTTCGAAAGAAAAATGAGCAAAAAAATGAAACAGAATCGTAAGAATAATAAGAAAAACACTTGCGAAACAGGTCAGATTATGCTATCATATAGGCTCGTGATATGTAAAAATTCCTTGCTTCCTGCATAGACAGGAGGCCAGAGACCAAAAGGAGGTAAATCTAGCATGAACAAATATGAATTAGCACTTGTTGTGAATGCCAAGATCGAAGACGATGTCAGAACTGCTACAGTTGAGAGAGCAAAAGAGTATATCACTCGTGCAGGTGGAACTGTAACAGAAGTAGAAGAGTGGGGTAAGAAGAAATTAGCTTACGACATTCAGAAAATGAGCGACGGCTTCTACTATTTCATCCAGTTCGAGGCAGAATCATCTGTTCCGGCAGAAGTAGAGCAGAATGTTCGTATTATGGACAACGTACTTCGTTTCTTATGCGTTAGAAAAGACGAGGCATAAATAGAAGAGAAGGAGAAAGTGGTATGAATAAAGTTATACTTATGGGACGTTTAACAAGAGACCCGGAGGTTCGTTACTCCAGCGGAGATAACCAGATGGCAATCGCAAGATATTCACTGGCTGTAGACCGCAGAGGCAGACGCGAAGGGAATGATGGGCAGACCGCTGATTTTATCAACTGCGTAGCATTTGGAAGAGCAGGAGAGTTTGCTGAGAAATATTTCCATAAAGGAATTAAGGTACTTGTAACAGGTCGTATCCAGACCGGAAGTTACACCAACAAAGACGGTCAGAAAGTATATACCACTGATGTCATAATAGAAGAGCAGGAATTTGCTGAGAGTAAATCAGCATCCGACAATGCAGGCGGTTTCGCACCGGCTGACAGACCTTCACCAAGCAGTGCAGGCGATGGATTTATGAATATCCCTGACGGAATTGATGAGGAATTACCATTTAACTAAATCAATAGGAGGTAATAGCCATGGCTTTCAATAAGACAGACAGAGATGGTGCGCCAATGAGAAGAAGAGGCGGAATGCACAGAAGAAAGAAAGTTTGTGTTTTCTGTGGAAAAGACAACACCATCGATTATAAAGATGTAAATAAGTTAAAAAGATATATCTCTGAGAGAGGAAAAATTCTTCCAAGAAGAATCACAGGAAACTGTGCAAAACATCAGAGAGCTTTGACAGTTGCTATCAAGAGAGCACGTCATATGTCTATGATGCCATACATCCAGGACTAATTCTGAAGATGATAAATGCTGCTCCGCATTTGGCGGAGCAGCATTTTTGCATTATTTACGAGAATTGCTATAGAACAGAATGAACAGTAACACAATAACCATTATTTTTGTGCGTTCTTCTGTTGCTATGGTAAATTCTGTTCAAATCTGTTATAATATGATTCAAAGGGCGTTTTTCACAGAACCTGCCTATATGCAGCACATTTGCTGTGTACAGGCGAAACAAATAGAATGATGAAGAACGGAAAGAAAGATATGAGTGATAAACTGAAATTAAAAGGGCATATGAAAGCATTCATGCGGTGGCCTCTGATTCTCTCGGCTTTACTGATCGTACTTAATATCTGGGTATATTTTGTCAGCGTGAAGGCTGGTATTATTGTGTCAGGTGGAATCCTGATTTATGTGGGATGTGCAGTAATAATACTCCGATGCCACAGACCGTTCATTGTAAATGAACTGATAGCCTTTGCCAATCAGTATGATTCGCTTGAAAAGAGAATCCTTGAAGAACTGGCATTGCCCTATGCCATTATGGATATGAATGGCAGAATGATCTGGTCCAACAAAGTATTTGCGGAGCTTACAGGTAAAGATCAGTTTTATAAGAAAAATGTCAGCACTGTTTTTCCGGATGTAACAGCTGACAAATTACCGGTCGCAGATAAGAAAGAGACTGCTGAGATCAGTACTCGATTTGGAGAGAAGACTTATCGTATTTCCATGCAGAGGGTGTCTCTTGGTGAAGTGGTTGCCAAAAGTGAGTTTCTGGAGAATTCAAACAGGAATGCCAGCCTGATCGCCATGTATCTGTATGACGATACAGAACTGAAGTCTTACATTAAAAAGAATGAAGACAATAAGCTTGTTGTAGCGTTGGCTTATCTGGATAACTATGAGGAAGCACTTGAGAGTGTAGAGGATGTGAGACGTTCACTTCTGATTGCTCTGATTGACCGGAAGATTACGAAATATTTTTCCAATTTCGATGGTCTTGTAAAGAAACTTGAGAAGGACAAATATTTCCTGATCATGCGCCAGAGTTCGCTTGAGGCTCTGAAAGAACAGAGATTTCATATTCTGGACGAGGTTAAAACAGTTAATATCGGAAATGAGATGGCGATCACTTTGAGTATTGGTGTGGGACTGAATGCCTCCACGTATATTCAAAATTATGAGTATTCACGTATTGCTATAGAGATGGCACTTGGACGTGGCGGTGATCAGGTTGTTATTAAGAATGGAAATAATATTACCTATTACGGCGGAAAGACTCAGCAGATGGAGAAGAATACCCGCGTAAAAGCCAGGGTAAAAGCGCAGGCACTGAAAGAGTTTATGAGTACGAAAGACAGAGTCGTTGTCATGGGACATAAAATCACAGATGTGGATGCGTTGGGAGCAGCAATCGGTATTTTTCGTGCAGGTAAAACACTTGGAAAATCTGTCAGTATTGTAGTGAATGATCCGACAAAATCTATCAGACCGTTGATCGCAGGATATGTGAATAATCCAGACTACGAGCCATCTATGTTTGTGGACAGCGAGCAGGCTAAAGATATGGTAGATAACAATACAGTGGTGGTTGTAGTTGATACTAACAGACCAAGCTATACGGAATGCGAGGAGCTTCTGCACATGACAAAGACAATTGTTGTGCTGGATCATCACAGGCGGGGAAGCGAAGTGATAGAGAATGCGGTGCTTTCCTATGTGGAGCCTTATGCATCCTCAGCCTGTGAGATGGTAGCAGAGATCCTGCAGTATTTCTCGGATGACCTGCGTATCCGCAATATGGAGGCTGACTGTCTCTATGCGGGAATTATGATCGATACAAACAATTTTACTACAAGAGCAGGTGTACGTACCTTTGAGGCTGCTGCATTCTTAAGAAGGAGTGGAGCAGACGTGACCAGAGTACGTAAACTGTTAAGGGATGATCTGAAATCTTATCAGGCACGTGCAGAAGCAGTGAGAACTGCACAGATTTACAGAGAATGCTATGCCATTGCCAGATGTCCAAGTGAAAATCTGGACAGTCCTACAGTTATAGGAGCACAGGCAGCCAATGAGCTTCTGAATATTGCAGGGGTTAAGGCATCGTTTGTACTGACTCAGTACAATAATGAAGTTTATATCAGTGCCAGGGCTATTGACGAAGTCAATGTACAGGTAATGATGGAAAAGATGGGCGGAGGCGGTCATATGAATATTGCCGGTGCCCAGGTCAAGGCTTCTCCGGATGAGGTGGAGAGAATGCTTAAAGACATCATAGATCAGGAATATCAGGAGGAAAACACAAAATGAAAGTAATCTTACTTGAAGACGTAAAAGCACTTGGAAAAAAGGGACAGATCGTAAATGTAAGTGACGGATATGCAAGAAACATGATCCTTCCTAAGAAACTGGGGCTGGAGGCAACTCCTAAGAATTTAAATGATCTGAAACTTCAGAAAGCAAACGAAGAGAAGGTCGCAAAAGAAGTATATGAAGCAGCACAGGCATTTGCAAAGGATCTCGAGACAAAAGAAATCATCCTTACACTGAAAACAGGAGAAGGCGGAAGAACCTTTGGTTCCGTTTCTTCCAAAGAAATCTCTGAAGCAGCAAAGAAACAGTTGAATCTTGACATTGATAAAAAGAAACTGCAGCTTCCTGAGCCAATCCGTACACTTGGTGTTACCCAGGTGCCTGTCAGATTACATCCTAAGGTAACAGGAACTCTTAAAGTATGGGTAAAAGAAGCATAAGTCTTCCGGAGGGATAAAGAATGGAAGAAGCGCTGATTAAAAGAATACTCCCCCACAGTATAGAGGCAGAGCAGTCTGTAATCGGCTCAATGATCCTGGACAGAGATGCGATCCTTGTGGCATCTGAGATACTTACCAGCGATGATTTTTATCAGAAACAATATGGCATCATCTTTGATGCAATGGTGGAATTGTGTAATGAAGGGAAACCGGTAGATCTGGTGACCCTTCAGAATCGTTTAAAGGAGAAAGAACTCCCGCCGGATATCAGCAGTATGGAATATGTAAGAGATCTGATCTCAGCGGTTCCTACTTCTGCAAATGTGAAGTACTACGCAAAGATCGTCAGTGAGAAAGCAGTCCTTCGCAGACTTATCAAGGCAAATGAAGAGATTGCCAACACCTGCTATCTGGAGAAGGAGAATACAGAGATTATTCTGGAAGAAGCAGAAAAAAAACTGTTCAATATTCTCCAGAGACGCAACAATGAAGAATATGTTCCAATCCAGCAGGTAGTTCTGAATGCCATTAATAACATTGAGAAAGCGTCTAAGCTTAAAGGTTCTGTAACAGGTATTCCCACAGGCTTTATGGATCTGGATTATAAAACATCCGGTATGCATCCTTCTGATCTGGTGCTGATCGCAGCCCGTCCTTCCATGGGGAAAACAGCCTTTGTACTGAACATTGCACAGTATATGGCATTCCGAAAGGATGTCACAGTTGCCATATTCAGTCTGGAAATGTCAAAGGAACAGCTGGTGAACCGACTTCTGGCAATGGAATCTCATGTAGATTCCCAGAATATGAGAACAGGTAATCTGAAAGACGAGGACTGGACAAAACTGGTAGAAGGAGCAGATATTATCGGTAAATCTAATCTGATCATTGATGACACGCCGGGTATTTCCATTGCGGAAATGCGCTCCAAATGCAGGAAATATAAGCTGGAACATAATCTCGGGATTATCATGATCGACTATCTGCAGCTGATGAGCGGAAGTGGAAAAAGTGATTCCAGACAGCAGGAAATTTCAGATATTTCCCGTTCTCTGAAAGCTCTTGCCAGAGAGCTGAATGTGCCGGTGATCGCATTGTCTCAGCTCAGCCGTGCGGTGGAACAGCGTCCGGATCACAGACCTATGCTTTCGGATCTTCGAGAATCCGGAGCCATTGAACAGGATGCCGATGTGGTAATGTTTATCTACAGAGATGACTATTATCATAAGGATACAGAGAAGAAGGACATTGCAGAGATCATCATTGCCAAACAGAGAAACGGTCCGATCGGAACAGTAAAACTGGGGTGGCTGCCGAGATATACACAG
>OLVO01000888.1_pt1 | contig 33065 bp, 31 predicted proteins | sample 1672571 | NCBI WGS metagenome assembly OLVO01 (sample SAMEA3136700, study PRJEB25190) | human gut metagenome | biome: human gut; feature: human-associated habitat; material: faeces | place: Austria | collected 2013
GAAGGTCAACGTTTTCGAGACCAAGAGCGAGAATCTGATCAAATACTGCGTGTAAATTTGTACCACTGCGGCAGAGTCCGCGAAAATAAAAATCTGATTTGGAGGAAAAGAACATGTTGAAGCGCAAAAAGCTCCTGGCGGCACTGTTGGCTGGCACGATGATGCTGAGCTTGGCCGGCTGCGGAAAGAAAGCCGACACGTCCGGCGACACCACCGACACCACCGATCCCAACACTCCCCCTGCGGAAGCCCAGCTGACCCCCTGGGAAGAAGCTTCTCAGATCTACAACACCGAGGAAACCGATGAGGAGCTGTATCAGAAGGCCCTTGATGAGGGCGGCACCGTGACCCTGTACTCCATCTCTTCCAGATGCACCAAGGTGGAGGCTGCTTTCGAGGAAAAGTATCCCGGCATTGACTGCGTTCCCTTCGACATCTCCACCAACGAGCTGCTGGAGAAGGTCACCCGTGAGTACGATGCCGGCCAGCATGTAGCCGACGTTGTCCACATCAAGGACCAGGACGGCTCCATGTGGAACATGTATGTGGCCAACAAGACGTTCTACAACTATCAGCCTGCTGACATCTTCGCCCACATCGACCCCAGCTACACTGCGACCGCCACGCCCCTGTACATTGAGCTGACCCAGCTGTTCTACAACACGGAGGCTTATCCCGACGGTTCTCCCATCACCAACATCTGGCAGCTGACCGAGCCCCAGTGGAAGGGCAAGATCATGATGCAGAATCCTCTGGATAACCTGTCCTGGGGCTCCTGGATCACCGGCTTCTGCGTAGGCGAGGAGCCGAACCGTCTGGCCGAGGCTTATAAGGCCCTGTACGGCGAAGAGCTGAAGCTGTCCGACGGCTGCGAGAACGCCGGTTATGAGTTCCTGAAGCGTCTGCACGCCAACGAACCGATCTTCACCGCCTCCTCCGACGCGATCGCCGAGGCTGTCGGTACCCCCGGCCAGAAGGATCCCCCCGTTGGCTTCTGCGCTTCCTCCAAGCTCCGCAAGGCCGCCGATAACGGCTGGGTCTTCGCTCCCGTGAATCTGGAGCCTGACACCGGTATCCCCGCTGTCAACACCCTGTACGTTGTGGAAGGCTGCGAGCATCCTGCCGCCGCCAAGCTGCTGATCCGCTTCATGATGGGCGGCATCGATGGTGACACCTCTGGTTACAAGCCCTTCAACACTCTGGGCGGCTGGCCTGTCCGCGATGACATCGAACCCGCCGAGGGCTCCACTCCCTTCTCCGAGATCAACGTTGCTCCTTTTGACGCCAACGAGATCTTTGTGAATTACAACACCGTCCGCGATTTCTGGCAGATGTTGGGCTGATCGGTCCTTCCATCCGCTGACTGTATGTAAGCAAGAGCGGCGGACGATCGTCCGCCGCTCTCTTCATCCCAAAAGCTTTTTAGGACGAAGAGAGCGCAGGCTCTCCGCTTCATTTTCAAAACTGCGAGGTATCTATGAGCTTCTTTATCGACAAGCATGGCCGCAGAAAAAGCCCCATTGCGCTGGCGGCGTGCGGTGCGGCCCTGTTGGATCTGGCCGTTTACTTCTGTACAGCCGCGCTTCTGGCGGGACCGCTGTACCGGACCGTCTCTTTCGGCGGCGAAACGGTTACCTCCATGCTCCACACCATCATCATCACGGTCATCAGCACGCTGCTCTGCTGCCTGTTGTTCCTGCTGAAGGACAAGCGGGTGGTGCCCTACGGCTTTGCTGGGCTGGCTGTGATCCTGCTGATGTTCTGCGCGGCGGCGTGGATGCTGCCGCAGGAGACGAGAGGCTCTATGCTGCGCCTGTTTCTGACGGTCGGCCTGCCGCCGGTGCTGCTTGGCAACGCCGTCAGCTGGCCCATCTACCGAAGGCTGCGGAAGGCACATCCCGAGTATTTCGTCAGAAAGACCATCTCGGAGGAGCTGAAAGAGGCGGTGGAACAGGAGCAGAAAAAGAAGCCCGCTGCAAAGCCGGTATCCGATCCGGTCCAGACGCCGGAGCCGGATATCTCCCCCACAGAGGCCCTGTTTGGCCCGGAAAGCTCCGGAACGGCTCCCGGTGCGTTCCATAACGCCCAGGATGAGGCCATGCTGTTTTACGAAGACGATGACGATGAATCATAATAATGACCGGTAAGGAGGACCCACCAATGCTGAATACCGTTTTATTCGATATGGGCGGCACATTAGAGGACATCTGGAACAATCAGGAGACCCAGGCGAAGGCCATGGATGCGCTGCAGAAAACCCTGCGGGCGCACGGTCTGGAGCCGGGATGCAGCCCGGAGGAGTTTGACCGCCGGGTCATGGCCGGCCTGAAAGAATACAAGCGCTGGAGCGAGGGCCTGGAATTGGAGAAGAAGCCGGAGGAGATCTGGCCGGATTACTATCTGAAAGAATTTGGTTTCGATCGGGAAAAGCTGATCCCCATTACGGAGGAGCTGGCCAATCTCTGGGAGGTGACCTATTACCACCGGGAGCTGCGGGGCGACGTTCTGGAAACGCTGGAAGCGCTGAAGGCCCGCGGCTACCATATCGGCATCATTTCCAACAATGCCTCCCTTTACAACGTGTTCAACATGCTGGAGGAGTACGGCATCCGGGGCTGCATGGAGGATGTGACGGTTTCCAGCGTGACTGGCTACCGCAAGCCCCATCCGGAGATCTTTCGCATTTCTCTGCGGCAGATGCAGACCACAGCCGAAAACTGCGTGTATGTGGGCGATACGATCTCCCGCGACATCATCGGCGCCAAGCAGGCGGGCTTCGGCAAAGCCGTCCAGATCGTCTCCGCGCTCTCTGCCCAGAAGGACGCGGCAACGGCGGCGGATGCGGAAAAGCCAGACCTTGTGATCCAGAATCTTCTGGACATGATCCCCTGGCTGGATCAGATCAACCCCGATATGCACATCGACGAAGCCCAGCAATCCTCCGGAATGTTCGTTCCGTTTTTCTGAATGAACGCAGCGTGACGTTAGGGCAAGAGCCATCAGCAGAACAGAGCATCATAGTTGTCCAACGGAGAGAAGCACAGTTGAATACTGAAAAAAGCGGATGCACGTCTCAGGCGTGCATCCGCTTTTGCATAGCAAAATAAGAAATGTGCCATTTCCTCGCCCCTGCGAGGCAACCGGAAATGATGCACGAAAGATTCATGCACTGGCATTTGTGCATGTTCGTGGTGCGCTGCTCTTGCATGAAGCTTTATACCGAAAACTACTCGCTGGGCGAGTCGTTCAATAGGAGCTTCTGCCGATGAGGAAAAATAAAACTTTCTCAGTTATGGTAGAAATACGGTCTGGCAAGGCTTCTTTGAACGCAAGCTATAGTATGCTGTTCTCCGTTACGCACAGAGTGAAATGTAATAACGCAGGTGTCTGCCATCTATTGCTATACGGCAGACACCTGCAAAAGTGCCGATTTCAAAAGTCCACGGGTCTTATCAAAGCGATCCCTAAAAATAGGATGATCGGTTTATTGATCCTTGTTTTCCTGAGGCAGGATCAGGTTCAGCAGAACTGCCATAATTGTGGCAATGACCACCGGCGTCTTACCGAAAATGATCGTAATGCTCTCCGGGAACTGGCTCAACGCAGACGAGGATTGAGAGATACCAACGCCCAACGCAGCCGACAGCCCTACAATGGTAGTATTGCGGGGGGAGATGGTTTCGGACGCGATCAGCTTCATGCCGGTCATAGCGATGGTGGAAAATACGGTGATGGTCGCTCCACCCAGCACGCATTGCGGAATCGTCGTTAAAATAGCTGAAAATTTAGGAATCAGACCCGCAAGCAGCAAAAATCCGCCGGCCAAAGCAAAAACCACCCGATTAACGACCTTATTTGTAGTAACAATACCTACATTTTGCGAATAGGTCGCTGTTGGCAGGCTGCCGAAAAATGCCGACAGCACATTGGTCAGGCCATAGGTAACAATACCGCCCTGCAGCTCTTGATCCGTGGGTTCCCGGTTCAACCCTCCCACCGTGGTGGCGGTCAAATCGCCAATCGCTTGAATCGCGTTGATGGCGAACAGAAGGGCGAGCGCGATGCAGGCCGAGAACTCAAACTTGATGCCGAAATGCATGAATCTGGGAAGGGAGAACCACGCCGCGTCTCTCACTTCAGAGAGATCCACCATGCCAAACACAGCGGCGACAATATACCCGGCGATCATGCCCAGCAGAATGGCGGCAAGCTTGCAGATGCCCTTGCCCTTGTTGGACATGACCATCACAACGATCAGAGTGAACGCCGCCACCGCCCAGTTTTGCCATGAGCCGTGAACCAGCGCGGAGGTCAAGCCCTTTCGCAGCACAACTACCTCGTAAGTATTCCCGGTGCCGCCGGCCATATAATTGATGGCGGTGGGATAGAGAGAAAGGCCGATCGTGAACACCACCGTGCCAGTGATGATGGGCGGGAAAAATCTGCGGATCTTCTTCACAAAAACACCCACAACAGCGGCAACGATACCGCCAACGACCATTGCACCCGCAATGGTGGCAATGTCTCCGCCGCCGCCAACGATGGCCTGCATACTGGGCAAGTAAGCAAAGCTGATGCCGAACATTACAGGAAGTCCGGAACCCAGCTTGCCGCCAATGGGGAATAACTCGATCAGGGTCGTCACTGCGGACATGACCAAGGATACCTGAATGAGCAGAACGCGTTCACTCTGCGGTAATCCAAGCGCGTTGGCAATAATGATCGCCGGGGTAACACAGCCGACGATCATAGCGACTAAGTGTTGCAGTGCCAAGGAGACCGACATTCCAAGGGGCGGAATACCATTGAGCTGAAATAGTGCTTCGCGGCTGTAGTTACATTGTTTCATAAATCGTTTCCCTCGCTATCATCTGACTGGCAACAGAGGCGTATTTATTAAAATTTCCCTCACCAAAGCCTGAATTTTTGACAAAGTATACAAACTATTATAACCAAAAACCGCAGAAAGTCAACGGCTTGCCCTATAAGGCGCTTTGCGTGAACATCTTATAATGCGAGAACGGCAGCCTTACGCTGGAACTGGCAATTTCCGTTAGTCCGTTTGAGCAATTCGATTCAGGCTTTGAACTTGGGGGTTGTGACTACCTGAGATCCAAAGGATTTGCGATAGATACGCAAGCTGCTCCGACTGAAAAAGGGCACTGACATGATTTGCATAGAAAAAAGGGGGAAGAGGGGGGAGAATCCCTACACGATTGACCAATTTTTAAAACTGTACTGATTTGAGCACTATCTGGGCTATGCCCGGATAGTGATCTTTGGTTACGGGCGATTATTTGAGTATTCCGCGCGAGATTGCGCACCTCAACCGCTCAAATTGAGCATCCATTCCGGCGGGATTGAGCACCCTTGCCGCCGTCATTGAGCACTGCGGTAAAATGTAGATATGCATCGTATTTTGCGGTGTAAATATCTGCAAGGATGTTACCTGTATGACCAATTACCGTGAGATCCTCAGGCTCCATAGCCTGGGACTCACACACCGAGAGATCGTAGATGCCGCTGGTTGCGGTCGCAACACGGTCACACGCACATTAGCCCGGGCTCGGGAACAGAAACTTGACTGGCAGCAAGCTCAGTCCATGTCGCAGCAGGGAGTTTCCCAGCGTTTATTTCCAACCGAGCAAAAGGATCCTGTCTACAAGATGCCGGACTACGAGTGGGTGCACCGTGAGATGCAGAAGAACGGCGTCACCTTGAGCCTGCTGTGGATGGAATACTGTGAGCAGTGCCATCAGAACGGCGAACTGCCCTACAAATCCACCCAGTTCAATAAGTATTACGCGGACTATGTCCACAAAACGAAAGCCACCGTGCACTTTTCGTGCTGTTCCCGGAGCTTGAAGATCTCGTCGGCAATTTCGTCGTAGGCTTCTTTGCTATTGGCTTTTTTGAGAAGCTCTTTTTGGAGTCTCTGCAGTCTTTCATTGATACCATCAGCGGTATTTTGCTGAGCGCTTCGGATCACCTTTGCGATGTTCTGCTGGAGCTGCGCCTGGTAGGTTGACTTATCGCCAAGGAGCGTGTTGATTGCCTGAACTACCACATTTTCCAATACCATCTCATTGACGATTCTTGCGTGGCATTCCTGTCCGGTTGGCTCCAGTCTACTGATGCAGCGCCAGACGATGGATTTGCAGCCGCGATTGTTCCAGTGAATTCTGCGGAACATTTCACCGCATTCGCCGCAAATGACAATCTGTGCAAAGCAGTGGTTGCAGCTGTAGGAGCGCTTTTTGCCATTGGCACTGGTTTTGACCACTCGCCTGCGTACCAGCTCTTCCTGTACCCGCAAGAAGATGTCCTTTGGAATGATTGCTTCGTGGTTGCCCTCCACATAGTATTGCGGAACAATGCCGTTGTTCTTGACTCGTGTCTTGTTCAGAAAGTCGGTGGTGTAGGTTTTCTGTAGAAGCGCATCGCCGATATATTTCTCATTGCGCAGGATCTTGTTGATGGTGCTGGTCCACCATTTTGTTTTGCCAGCGCCGGTGAGAATGCCGTCAGCCTCCAGACCTTTTGCAATCCGGTCCATAGAGTAAAGGCATTGTCGTAAAGAAGCTCCTCGGTTACCGCCGCTGTTTTCAGAAGCTGGACGGCACCTTCCGGCCCCCTGAACCCAAACCGGAAACGGATGTCCCACAATCGGGGAATGGTCCCGGAGTACAGGCAGCGGAAGGCGAATTACCTGATTTGAATGAAATATCCGATTCCGGTAAAAGCAGACAGAGAGCAGATATAGCATACGAAGAACCCTTGGCGCAGCCTGAATAGGCTGTGCCTTTTGCATATAAAAGCGGACAAAGGCGAGCGCATCGGTTCAGATGCGCCCGCCTTTTCTGCATTTATTCTTGCTGTTTGGTCCGCTGCTTTGCAACGCTTGCGTGATGCTTTGCTTTGGATGTTTCCCCATGGGGCAGGTCCCACGGGGCCCCTCGATTTCACTCAAATTGCCGAAATGAATCTGGGCAATTTCAAGGTTTCACTTTGTGAAACGCTTGTACGCCGCATTTGCGGCGGCATGACCATGCCTCAGAACAATCCGGTGATTTTTCCATCCTCGTCCACGTCGATCTTTTCGGCAGCAGGGACCTTGGGGAGGCCCGGCATCGTCATGATGTCACCCGTGAGGGCTACGATGAACCCGGCGCCAGCGCTGACCTTCAGGTTCCGCACGGTGACGGTGAAGCCCTCGGGCGCACCCAGCAGAGTGGGATCGTCGGACAGGGAATACTGGGTCTTTGCCATGCACACCGGCAGATCGCCGAAGCCCAGATCAAAGAGCTGCTGGGCTTGTTTCTGGGCGGCGGGGGTCAGGACGGCCTGCGCGCCGCCGTAGACCCGGTTTACAATGGCGTTGAGCTTATAGATGAGAGAGGTGTTGTCGGGATAGGCGAAGGTGAACTCCTCCGGGGTGGGCTGCTCCGGGCAGGGCTCCTCGCACAGGCGTACCACCTCGGCAGCCAGGGCCTTGCCGCCCTCGCCGCCCTTGGCCCAGACCTCGGACAGCACAGCGCGGACGCCCAGCTCCCGGCACTTGTCCTCCACCAGCCGCAGCTCGGCTTCCGTGTCGGTGGGGAAGGCGTTGACCGCCACCACGCAGGGCAGGTGGAAGGTGTTGCGGATGGTGTCTACGTGATGGAGCAGATTGGGCAGGCCCTTTTCCAGAGCGTCCAGATTTTCGTGGTTCAGTTCGGCCTTGGGCACGCCGCCGTGGCTTTTCAGTGCCCGGACAGTGGCTACCACCACCACGGCACTGGGCCGCAGTCCCGCCAGACGGCACTTGATGTCCAGGAATTTTTCCGCGCCCAGATCCGCGCCGAAGCCGGCCTCGGTCACAGCGTAATCGCCCAGCTTCAGAGCCATGCGGGTGGCGGTGACGGAGTTGCAGCCGTGGGCGATGTTGGCGAAGGGACCGCCGTGGATCAGCGTGGGCGTACCCTCCAGTGTCTGCACCAGATTGGGCTTCAGTGCGTCCTTCAGCAGGGCGGTCATAGCGCCCTCTGCCTTCAAATCGTGGGCGGTGACAGGCTTGCCGTCATAGGTGTAGGCCACGATCATCCGGCCCAGCCGTTCTTTCAGATCGGTGATGCCGCTGGCGAGACACAGTACCGCCATGACCTCGCTGGCCACGGTGATGTCAAAGCCGTCCTCCCGGGGAACGCCCTGCATTTTGCCGCCGATGCCGTCAATGATGTGGCGGAGCTGGCGGTCATTCATATCCACGCAGCGCTTCCAGGTGATCTGCTTTACGTCAATGCCCAGAGCGTTGCCCTGCTGAATGTGGTTATCCAGCATGGCGGCCAGCAGGTTGTTGGCCGCGCCGATGGCGTGGAAATCGCCGGTGAAGTGGAGGTTGATGTCCTCCATGGGGACCACCTGAGCGTAGCCGCCGCCGGCAGCGCCGCCCTTGACGCCGAACACGGGACCGAGAGACGGTTCCCGCAGAGCGGCCACGGCGTTTTTGCCCAGCTTCCGCAGACCGTCGGCCAGACCCACGGAGGTGGTGGTCTTGCCCTCGCCTGCCGGGGTGGGGTTGATGGCGGTCACCAGGATCAGCTTGCCGTCAGGCCGGTCGGCCCGATCCTTCAGCAGACGGTGATCGATCTTGGCCTTGTAGCGGCCATACTGCTCCAGATATTCCTCGTCGATCCCCGCGGTGGCGGCGATCTCCGTGATGGGGCGCATCCGGCACTGCTGGGCGATCTCAATATCAGTCAACATGATCCGTGTCCTCCCGTTCTCAAATGTCAAAATACTTCTTCGCAGACTGGAACAGCTTCATATCATAGCAGCCGTCTACATTTTTGTAAAGGCCGTCGGCCACACGCTCGGAGTGGCCCATCTTGCCCAGCACCCGGCCATCGGGAGACATGATGCCTTCCACAGCCCAGATGGAACCGTTGGGGTTTACGTCCACGTCCATGCCGGGGACACCGTGCTCGTTCACATACTGAGTGACGATCTGACCGTTGTCAGCCAGCTTCCGAACCAGCTCCTCACTGCACAGGAACCGGCCCTCGCCGTGGGAGATGGGGACGGTGTAAATGTCGCCCACCTGCGTCCCTGCCAGCCACGGAGAGCGGTTGGAAGCGATGCGGGTCCGCACCAGACGGGACTGGTGGCGGCTGATGGTGTTGAAGGTCAGGGTGGGGCAGGTCTCGTCGGTGTCGATGATCTCACCGTAGGGGACAAGACCCAGCTTGATGAGCGCCTGAAAACCGTTGCAGATGCCCAGCATCAGGCCGTCCCGGTTTTTCAGCAGGTCCATGGTGGCGTCCCGCACCTCCGGGTTGCGGAAGAAAGCGGTGATGAATTTGGCGGAGCCGTCCGGCTCGTCGCCGCCGGAGAAGCCGCCGGGGACAAAGATGATCTGGCTGTTCCGGGCTGCCTTGGCGAAACGGCTGATGGAGTCGGCCACGCCCTGAGCGGACTGGTTGTTCAGCACCAGAATTTCAGGCTCCAATCCGGCCCGCTGAACGGCACGGGCGGAGTCGTATTCGCAGTTGGTGCCGGGGAATACGGGGATCAGCACCTTGGGGACCGCCACACCGGCCTTGGGAGCCGTCCGGGGAGCGGCGGGGGCGGAGAGCACGGGGACCTCTGCCGGATCGGCGGCGGTGCGGCTGGGATAGACAGATTCCAGAACGCCCTCGTTCAAAGCCAGAAGCTCGGAAATGGGGGCGCTGTCACCGGCGATCCGCACCACAGGCTCGGCGGTGGTGACGCCCAGGCGGACGGCTTCCGCCGTGTCCTCGGTCAGTTCCGCTACGATGGCGCCGGGATACAGGGTGTTCCAATCCAAGTCGGCGTTTTCGGCGGCGAAGCCGATCTCATTGCCGAAGGACATCTTCATCACGCCCTCGGCAAGACCGTTTTCCACGGCCCACGCCGCCCGGACCTTGCCGGCCAGCGCCAGATCATGCAGCCGCTCCCATGCCGCCTTGACACTATCTGCGTCCGTGCCGGAGAACAGGTAAACGGGATGGCCCGCTTCCTTGAACTCAGGAGAAAGCACCTCGCCGGTTTTCAGCGGCGCAATGGCGAAGGAGATCAGCGTGGGCGGTACGTCCAGATCCAGGAAGGTGCCGGACATGGAGTCCTTACCGCCAATGGCGGCAGCGCCCAGCTCCAGCTGCGCGTCCACAGTGCCCAGCAGAGCGGAGAAGGGCTTGCCCCAGCGCTCCGGCTCATTGCGGAGCTTCTCAAAGAACTCCTGAAAGGAGAGATAGGCTTTTTTATAGTCCGCACCGGCGGCCACCAGCTTGGCCATAGAGGTGTAGACTGCGTTGTAGGCCCCGGTGTAGGGGTCAGTGCAGGTCTGCTCCGGGTCGCAGCCCCAGGCCATGACGCTGGCCTGATCCGTTTCCTGACCGGGCAGGACGGGGAACACGGCGGCCATAGCCTGTGCCGGGGTGCGCTGTGTCCGTCCACCGAAGGGCATGAGGATGGAACCGGCGCCGATGGTGCTGTCGAACCGCTCCACAAGGCCGCGGCGGGAGGCACATTTCAGGCTGGAGGCCATCTCCCGGAGGGACTGGAACCGGGGCTTTGCCAGCTCGGCGCGGTCCTTCTCCGCCACGCAGACTCCGGCGTGCTTCACAGCGCCGTTGGTGTTCAGGAAGTCACGGCTCAGGTCGGCGATGACCGTGCCGTTCCACTCCATGATCATGCGGGCTTCTTCCGTGACCACGGCCACCCGGTAGGCTTCCAGATTTTCCGATTCGGCGGCGGCGATGAAGGCGTCCACATCTTCGGGGGCCACCACCACGGCCATGCGCTCCTGAGATTCGGAGATGGCCAGCTCCGTGCCGTCCAGACCGTCATACTTCTTGCGAACGGCGTCCAGATCGATCCGCAGGCCGTCCGCCAGCTCGCCGATGGCAACGCTGACGCCGCCGGCGCCAAAGTCATTGCACCGCTTGATGAGACGGGTCACGGCGCTGTCCCGGAACAGGCGCTGGATCTTGCGCTCCTCGGGGGCGTTGCCCTTCTGGACCTCGGAGGCCATGGTGGAGAGGGATTTCAGGTTGTGACTCTTGGAAGAACCGGTGGCGCCGCCGATGCCGTCCCGTCCGGTGCGGCCGCCCAGCAGAATGACCACATCCCCAGGAACGGGGCACTCACGGCGGACATTATAGGCGGGAGCCGCCGCCACCACCGCGCCGCATTCCAGACGCTTGGCGATGTAGCCCTCATGGTACAGTTCCGCCACATGGCCGGTGGCCAGACCGATCTGGTTGCCGTAGGAGGAATAGCCCGCGGCGGCGGTCTGGCACAGCTTCCGCTGAGGCAGCTTGCCGGAGAGGGTCTGGTCCAGAGAGGCACGGGGATCCCCTGCGCCAGTCACCCGCATGGCCTGATGGACATAGGCACGGCCGGACAGGGGGTCCCGGATGCAGCCGCCGATGCAGGTGGCCGCGCCGCCGAAGGGCTCAATCTCCGTGGGGTGGTTGTGGGTCTCATTTTTGAACATCAGCAGCCAGTCCTGGGCCTCGCCGTCCACCGTGGCGGTGACGTGGATGGAGCAGGCATTGATCTCCTCGCTCTCGTCCAGCTCCGGCAGCAGGCCCCGCTTTTTCAGGACCTTCGCGCCGATGGTGGCAATGTCCATCAGGGTCTGAGGCCGCTTGGCGGCCTTTTCCTCGCCGTAGACTTCCACCCGTGCGGCCAGATACCGCTCGTAGGCAGCCTGAATGGCCGCGTCGTGGATCTCCACCTGGTCGATGTGGGTGGAGAAGGTGGTGTGGCGGCAGTGGTCGGACCAATAGGTGTCTACCACCCGGATCTCGGTGATGGTGGGGTTCCGCCCCTCGTCGTCCCGGAAATAGCCCTGTAAGAATTTCAGGTCGTCCAGATCCATGGCAAGACCCAGCTCGTCCCGCAGAGCGTCCAATGCGGCAGCGTCCATGGAGGTGAAGCCCTCCACGGTCCGGACGGTGGTGGGGATGTCATATTCCATCCGCAGGGTCTCCGGCAGCTCCAGAGATGCCTCCCGGCTCTCCACCGGGTTGATGACGTATTTCTTGACGGCCTCGACCTGCTCCGCCGTCAGCTCACCCTCCAGGACGTATACCCGGGCGGTGCGGACCGTGGGCCGCTCGCCTTGGGATAAGATCTGGATGCACTGGGCGGCGGAGTCCGCCCGCTGGTCATACTGGCCGGGCAGATACTCCACGGCGAACACCGTGTCTCCCTGAGGCACTTCACTTGTCACCGTGTCCAGCTGGGGCTCGGACAGCACCGTTTGAACGGCGTAGTCGAACAGCTCCCGGTTGATGCCCTCCAAATCATAGCGGTTGAACAGCCGCAGACCTGTCAGGGACTGAATACCCAGAAATGCCCGCAGGTCCTCCAACAGAGCGCGGGCTTCGTTGGCCAGCGCTTCTTTCTTTTCTACGTATACTCTGTAAACCATGCCTGCCCTTGCTCCCTTCAGTGTTCCAGCGCTTTCAGGGCGCGCTGGCCGATATCGTGACGGTAGAAGGCATTGTCGAAATGAACGCTCTCCACCCGCTCGTAGGCTTTTTCAATGGCGCTTTTCAAATCCGCCGCCGTGGCGGTGACGCCCAGCACCCGGCCGCCGCTGGTCAGCAGACGGTCCTCCTCCCGCTTCGCTCCGGCCACATAGGTGTGGGCGGCAGTCTCGGCGGGCATGGTGATGGCGAAGCCCTTTTCATAGTGCTCCGGATAGCCGCTGGACGCCATGATGACACAGCAGGCGGCACCGTCGGAGAACTTCACCTCAGTTTCTGCCAGCGTTCCGTTCCGGCAGGCCTGCATGACCGTCAGCAGGTCGCTTTCCAGAAGCGGCAGGACCACCTGCGTCTCCGGGTCGCCAAAGCGGCAGTTATACTCAATGACCTTGGGGCCCTTCGGTGTCAGCATCAGTCCGAAGTAGAGGCAGCCCCGGAAGGTGCGGTTTTCCGCGTTCATGGCCTCCATGGTGGGCAGAAAAATGGTCTCCATGCACACGCGGGCCATGTCCTCGGTGTAGTAGGGGTTGGGGGCCACGGTGCCCATGCCGCCGGTATTCAGACCCTCGTCATGGTCATGGGCCCGCTTGTGGTCCATGGAGGACACCATGGGAACCACGGTCTTGCCGTCGGTAAAAGCCAGCACGGAGACCTCCGGGCCGGTGAGGAATTCCTCAATGACCACCTGATTTCCGCTGTCGCCGAAGGCGCGGTCCAGCATGATGGATTCCACGGCGGCCACGGCGTCCTCCCGGGTCTCAGCGATGAGCACGCCCTTGCCCAGAGCCAGACCGTCGGCCTTGACCACCACGGGCAGGGCGCAGGACTTCACATAGTCCATCGCGGCGGCAGCATCGGTGAACACCTGATACTCCGCCGTGGGGATACCGTATTTTTTCATCAGGTCCTTGGAAAAGACCTTGCTGCCCTCAATGATGGCGGCTCTTGCCTCCGGGCCGAAGCAGGGGATCCCGGCGGCCTCCAGCGCGTCCACCGCACCCAGCACCAGCGGATCGTCCGGCGCCACCACGGCGAAGTCAATGCTGTGGGTCTTGGCAAAGTCCACCTGCGCGGAAATATCCTTCGCGCCGATCTCCGGGACGCACACAGCGTCAGCGGCGATGCCGCCGTTGCCGGGAGCGCAGTAGATCGTCTCCACAGCGGGATTCTCTTTCAATTTTTTGACGATGGCGTGCTCACGGCCGCCGCCGCCGATAACCAGAAGGTTCATGGTTCCCTCCCTGAATGATTTTTGGATGCTGCCCCGCAGACGTCTTCCGCAAACCGGTAAGGCGTTTACGGCGGAACGTGCGGGGCAGCGGAACGGATCTGCGTTTGCGTCTGTGCGGACGCGGAAGCTTTGAATTGTACGGCGGCTCAGTGATGGAACAGCCGTGCGCCGGTGAAGGCCAGCACCATGCCGTATTTGTCGGCGGTGGCGATGACATGGTCATCCCGGATGGAGCCGCCGGGCTCGGCAATGTAGGTCACGCCGGACTTTCTGGCCCGCTCCACATTGTCGCCGAAGGGGAAGAAGGCATCGCTGCCAACAGTGACGCCGGCCTGCGTGGCGATCCACGCCTTCTTTTCCTCCGGGGTCAGGACCTCGGGGCGGACCTTGAAGGTGTTCTGCCACACACCGTCGGCCAGCACGTCCTCATACTCGTCGGAGGTGTAGATGTCGATGGCATTGTCCCGGTCAGGGCGGCGGATGTTGTCTACGAATTGCAGACCCAGCACCTTGGGATGCTGGCGCAGATACCAGTTGTCCGCCTTCTGACCAGCCAGACGGGTGCAGTGGATGCGGCTCTGCTGGCCTGCGCCCACGCCGATGGCCTGACCGTCCTTCACATAGCAGACGGAGTTGGACTGGGTGTATTTCAGAGTGATGAGGGCCACGATCATGTCGATCTTGGCAGCCTCCGGAAGCTCCTTGTTTTCAGAGACGATGTTGGTCAGCATCTCCCTGTCGATCACAAGGTTATTGCGGCCCTGCTCGAAGGTGACGCCGAACACATCCTTGTGCTCCACGGCGGCGGGGACGTAGTCCGCGTTGATCTGGACCACGTTGTAGCCGCCCTTCTTCTTGGTTTTCAGAATTTCCAGCGCCTCGTCGGTATAGCCGGGGGCGATGATGCCGTCGGACACCTCGCCCTTGAGGTACTGGGCGGTGGCGGCGTCGCAGACGTCGGAGAGAGCGGCCCAGTCACCGTAGGAGCACAGGCGGTCAGCGCCCCGGGCGCGGATATAAGCGCAGGCGATGGGGGAGAGCTCGGCGGCGTCATCCACGAAGTAAATCTTCCGGTCCACCTCGCTCAGGGGCCGTCCCACGGCGGCACCGGCGGGGGAGACGTGCTTGAAGCTGGCGGCGGCGGGCAGGCCGGTGGCGGCCTTCAATTCCTTCACCAGCTGCCAGGAGTTCAGCGCATCCAGCAGGTTGATATAGCCGGGCTTTCCGTTCAAAACGGTAAAGGGCAGGTCAGAGCCGTCCGGCATAAAGACCTTGGACGGCTTCTGGTTGGGGTTGCAGCCATATTTCAGTTCCAACTCGTTCATTTCGGCACCTTCTCCTTAATCTCCCAGATTTTTGTTGAACAGGCGCACCTCGCCGTTCACGTTGGTATAGAGGGACACCTTGTTGTCTCCGTTCAGAGCGGCCCAGACCTCCTCCGGCTTGGGAACGGTGACCTCCAGAGGCTCGCCGGCAAAGGTGGGCAGAGGATTTCCGTCGCCCTGATAGGTGCTGATGAAATAGCCCTGATTCTCGTCGCAGCCCTCATAGCAGAAGAATTCCCGCAGGCAGCGGCCGTTCTTGTGCTTCAGAATGGACATCTCAAAAGAGCCGTCGGCATTCAGGATGGCGGAGATGCGGGGGGTCCAGTTGGGCTCGTCCGGCTCGTATTCCCGGGTCATCAGACCCTTGCGGAAATCACCGTGCTGGCAGATGGTGTCCGTCTGGTCGCCGTTGGTGACCACCAGCGCGTCGCCCATGGTCCGGACGGGATGATAGATGATGAGGCTGGGATCCTCCAGCTTGGCGGGATCGTGGGCTTCGGTGCGGATGCCGTCCTCCGTTTTCACGAAGATCCGGTTGCGGCTGTTGGCGCTGCGGCCCATGATAAAATAGTAAACGAGGTCCCGGCTTACAAGGATGCCCCGGCCGGGGTAGGGATTCTCCCGCAGAAGGGTCAGAAAATCAAGCATTGCTCTTCTCCTTTACGATTTGTTCCGAGACCAGCTCCGCTGCCCGAGGCAGAAGCAGCCATTCGGCCTGCTCCATGACCCGGCGCTGAAGGGTTTCAGGGGTGTCGTCCGGCAAGACCTCCACCGCTTTTTGCAGCAGGATCTCTCCGCCGTCCGGGATCTCATTGACAAAATGCACCGTGGCTCCCGTGACCTTCACGCCCTTGGCCAGAGCGGCCTCGTGGACCTTCAGACCGTACATCCCCTTGCCGCAGAAGGCGGGGATCAGAGAGGGATGCACATTCAGGATGCGGGAGGGCCAGCGGGCGGTAAAGTCCGCACTGAGGATGGTGAGGAAGCCTGCCAGAACGATGAGGTCGATCTCATGCGCCGCCAGCAGGTCGGACAGGGCGGACTCAAAGGCCGCCTGACCGCCGCAGCGCTTGGGGGAGACCGTCTCGGCGGGAACGCCGGCGTTGGCCGCCCGGGTCAGGGCGTAGGCTCCTTCATTGGAGGAGACCACCAGCGCAATCTCTCCGTGGGGCAGCAGTCCCGCCGCCTGCGCGTCCAGCAGTGCCTGTAAATTTGTGCCGCCGCCGGAGACCAGCACGGCGATCTTCGCTTTTTTCATAGTCATGATTTCTCCTTTGACGCCGATGCACCGATTCCTTTCAGCGCACCGGAGCAGTATACGTCAGGATACCGCGGAAAAGCGGGACAGTGCGTACCGGGAGCGGTTTCACTCAGCACAAAACAACTTTTTCTTCGCCGGCAACGATCTCGCCGCAGACATAGGCGTCGATCCCCTCTGCCTTCAGAGCGGAGAGGGCCGCGTCGGCGGTCTCGGGGCTGACGATCACCGCCATGCCCACGCCCATATTGAAGGTGTTGAACATATCGTGCTCGTCGATGCCGCCCTTTTTCTGGAGCAGACGGAAAATGGCGGGTGTTTTGACAGCGGCCTTGTCGATCTTGGCGCACAGGCCGTCGGGGATGCAGCGGGGGACATTCTCATAGAAGCCGCCGCCGGTGATGTGGCTGACGCCCTTCACGTCCGCGGCCTCAATGCAGCGGAGGACGGGCTTGACATAGATGACGGTGGGACGGAGCAGGGCCTCGCCCAGAGTTTCACCCAGCTCGTCATCATACCGGCCCAGATCGGCGTTCTCCACGTCGAACACCTTGCGGACCAGAGAGTAGCCGTTGGAGTGGAAGCCGGAGGAGGGCAGAGCCAGCACCACATCGCCTGCCGCCATGCGGCCGGAGTCGATGACCTTGGGCTTGTCCACAACACCCACGGTGAAGCCGGCCAGATCGTAGTCGTCGGCGGCCATCATACCGGGGTGCTCGGCGGTCTCACCGCCGATGAGGGCGCAGCCCGCCTGCACACAGCCCTCTGCCACGCCGGAGACGATAGACGCCACCTTTTCCGGCACGTTCTTGCCGATGGCAATGTAATCCAGGAAAAACAGGGGCTTCGCGCCGCAGCAGATCACGTCGTTCACGCACATGGCCACGCAGTCGATGCCGATGGTGTCATGCTTGTTCAGCAGCTCAGCCAGACGCAGCTTGGTGCCCACACCGTCGGTGCCGGAGACCAGCACCGGCTCCGTTATACCGGTCAGATCGGGGGCAAACAGGCCGCCGAAGCCGCCAATGTCAGAAACTACGCCGGGGATGTGGGTGCGCTTGACGTCCGCGCTCATCAGCTTGACGCCCTTGTAACCGGCAGTGATGTCTACACCGGCTGCCGCATAGGCGGCGGAGTGAGATTTTTCCATGTCGATCATTCCTTTCCGTTCCAGCAGTAGGTACAGACCTTATCCCGGTCGATGCCGATGGCTTCCAGCACGCCGTCCAAAGACTGATAACCGAGAGAATCAAAACCGAATTTTTCACAGATGGACTTGAGCAGGCACTGACCCCGCTCCGTGGAGGAATCGGAGTACTCGTCCAGATGCTTGTGTCCTTCATCACCCTCCAGCTCCTGAATCACCCGCCGGGCCAGCAGCTCCATATCAGAGTTGCCCCGGGAGAAGTTCAGGTACTTGCAGCTATACATGATGGGCGGGCAGGCAGAGCGCATGTGGACCTCTTCCGCACCGGACTCATAGAGGAAGTCCACCGTTTCCCGGAGCTGGGTGCCCCGGACGATGGAATCGTCCACAAACAGCAGCTTTTTCCCCTGAATCAGCTCGGAAACGGGGATCTGCTTCATTTTGGCCACCTGATTGCGGACCTCCTGATTGGCAGGGGTGAAGGACCGGGGCCAGGTGGGGGTGTACTTTACAAAGGGGCGGGCAAAGGGTTTGCCGCTGCGGTTGGCGAAGCCGATGGCGTGGGGGACGCCGGAATCCGGCACGCCCGCCACATAGTCCACCTTGGGGAGCCGGCCCTGGGCCACCTCGTCGCGGGCCATGATCTCGCCGTTGCGATAGCGCATGACCTCCACGTTGACGCCCTCATAATTGGAGTTGGGGTAGCCGTAATAGGTCCAGAGAAAGCCGCAGATCTTCATTTCCTTACCCGGAGGAGAGACGGTCTCATAGCCGTTCCGGGTCAGGGCCACGATCTCACGGGGACCTAACTCGTAAACGTCCTCATAGCCCAGCTTGTGATAGGCGAAGGATTCAAAGGATACGCACAGGCTGCCGTCCGGGTGCTTGCCTACCAGCACAGGCAGGCGGCCCAGCCGGTCGCGGGCAGCCAGAATACCGTCCGGCGTCATCAGCAGGATCGTGATAGAGCCTTTGATCATCTCCTGCGCGTACAAAATGCCCTCCACCAGATTTTCCTTCATATTGATGAGGGCGGCCACCAGCTCGGAGACATTGACCTTTCCGCTGCTCTGGGCCATGAACTGATGTCCGTGGTCGGAGAAATAGGTATCGATCAGCTCATCGATGTTGTTGATGATACCCACCGTGCAGATGGCGTACAGGCCCAGATGGGAGCGCACCAGCAGCGGCTGGGGGTCGGTGTCGCTGATGCAGCCCATGCCGATGTGGCCCTTGAACTCATGCAGCGCACTTTCAAATTTCGTGCGGAAGGGGGTGTTTTCAATATCGTGGATCTCCCGGACGAACCCGGTCTCCGGCCCGTAAACCACCATGCCGCCCCGGCGAGTGCCCAAATGGGAGTGGTAGTCCGTGCCGAAAAATACGTCCAGTCCCACATCCCGGTGGGAGATCGCTCCAAAATAACCGCCCATTACGCGAAGAACAGCTGGGAGAGGGTCATGGGATCGATGTATTGGCCGTCCTTATAGACCCGCATGTTGCCGCTGGCCACCTCGTCGATGAGCATAACGCTGCCGTCGGGTGCATAGCCGAACTCAAACTTGATGTCATAGAGGACCATGCCCTTTTCCTTCAGATCATCGGCCACGATCTGAGTGATCTTCTGGGTCTCCTCCTTGATGGCATCATACTGCTCGGCGGTCATCACGCCCAGAGCAACCAGCGCGTCCTTGGTCACCAGAGGATCGCCCTTCTCATCATTCTTGAAGGTGGTCTCCACATAGGCGGGCAGGTCGGCGCCCTCAGCGATATACTCGCCGTAGCGGCGGATGAAGGAGCCGACGGCCTTGTGACGGCAAATGACCTCCAGGCCATGGCCAAAGACCTTGGCAGGGAGGACTTCCATCGTGGTATTATTCAGGTCGGCGCTGACAAAATGGGTCTTGATGCCGGCGGCGTTGATCTTCTCAAAGAAATAGATGCTCATGCGCAGGTTCACATCGCCCACGCCGTCGATGGTCAGGCCCACGGAGTTCTCGCCGGGATCGAATACGCCGTCCTTGCCGGTGCAGTCATCCTTGAACTTCAGCAGATAGTTGCCGTTTTCCAGAGCGTAAACGTTCTTGGTCTTGCCAGTATAAACGAGTTCCATAGTATTGTACCTCCAAAATGTTTTGAATATCGGTTTTATCAGGAAAAGATCAATGCTTGTGTGAACAGCTTAGTGGGCCAGCTCCGCCTGCAGCTTGGCCTCCTTGGCGGCGATCTGCTCCGCCATCTCGGAGCGCTGAGCGTCCAGCTTGGCGGCCAGTGCGTCATCGCTGACGGCCAGAATCTGAGCGGCCAGCACGGCGGCATTCTTCGCACCATTGATGGCCATGGTAGCCACGGGGATGCCGCTGGGCATCTGGACGGTAGCCAGCAGAGCATCCAGTCCGTCCGCAGCGCCGCCCTTCATGGGGATGCCGATAACCGGCAGGGTGGAGTTTCCGGCGAAGGCGCCCGCCAGATGGGCCGCCATACCGGCAGCGCAGATCAGCACGCCGAAGCCGTTGGCCCGGGCGCTTCTGGCGAAGTCCGCGGCGGCGGCGGGGGTGCGGTGGGCGCTGAGAATGTGGGCCTCATAGGGGATGCCGAAGGTCTCGAGCTGCTGGCAGGCACCCTTTACAACGGGCCAGTCAGAGTCGCTTCCCATAATGACTGCTACTTTTTTCATGCGATCCTCCTTAAAAAGATAAAAATGCAAATAAAAAAAGGGTAAACCGGTCCCCATGGATCTCCATGGAGAACAGGTTTGCCCAGACGGTCGACAGTACGTATGACAGCAGGCTTCCATGTGGTGCTCCACGTTCCGTCAGTTGCCTGTGCTTCAATGTATTTATTATCTCAGACACGACAGAAAATGTCAATTCCTGACACGGCTTTTTCCGTGGGATCTCGCCACAAAATTTCGGAAAGATTGTTGCGATTTTTGCACGATTTGTTAAAAAGGTGCCGATTTTGGCAGAAATAAGTTAAGCTAATTGGAGATATTACCTATACTTCTTCTGGGGGCCTTATGCCTTTCACAGCTATAAGGCGGCGTCTGCCTGTCTGACCGCTGAAAAACCCTTATAAACAGGGGAAACGCACCTCTTTGCTCTTGCACCGGGGCGGGCGCGCAGGTATAATGATGAAAAAGAGCATTAACAAATGACGGAGGTGGCTTCATGTACGAAAACGGGAAGATCTATATGGGTCTGGCAGGCGACAAGCGGGTGGAACTGGCGCTGAATATGTGCAACCGCCACGGACTGATCGCTGGGGCCAGCGGCACCGGCAAGACCGTCACCATGAAGGTGATGGCGGAGTCCTTTTCCAACGCCGGTGTGCCGGTGTTTCTGTGTGATGTGAAGGGCGACGTGGCGGGCATCTGCGCGCCGGGCCAGAGCAGCGAGGGCATGGAAAAGCGCATCGACAAATTCGGCCTGCGGGACCGCTTTGTCTACCAGGGTTATCCCACCACCTTCTGGGATGTTTATCAGGAGGGCGGCCACGCCGTCCGGGCCACCGTCAGCGACATGGGACCGGAGCTTCTCAGCCGGATTTTGGGCCTGACGGCGGTGCAGGAGGGAATTCTGCACATCGTGTTTCAAATTGCGGATGACAAGGGGCTGCTGCTGATCGACCTGAAGGACCTGCGGGCCATGCTGACCTATGTCAACGAGCACCGCACCGAATACATGATGACCTACGGCAATATCACGTCTCAGTCGGTGGCGGCGATCCTGCGGGCGCTGCTGCCACTGGAGCAGCAGGGCGGCGAACTGTTTTTCGGGGAACCGGCGCTGGACATCCGCGACTGGATGCGCACGGCTGCTGACGGCCGGGGCATGATCAATGTGCTGGACTGCGTCAAGCTGGTGCAGAATCCCACGCTGTACGCCAGTTTCCTGCTGTGGATGCTGTCGGAGCTGTTTGAGATCCTGCCGGAGGCTGGCGATCTGGACAAGCCCCGGATGGTATTCTTCTTTGACGAGGCCCACATGCTGTTCCGCGATGCGCCCACTGTGCTGCTGCAAAAGGTGGAGCAGACGGTGAAGCTGATCCGTTCCCGGGGCGTGGGCGTATACTTTGTGACGCAAAGTCCCGGCGATATTCCAGACACCGTGCTGGCGCAGCTTTCAAACCGGGTGCAGCACGCCCTCAGGGCCTATACCCCCGCAGAGCTGAAGGCTGTCCGCGCGGCGGCGCGGGCCTTCCGGCCCAATCCCGCGTTTCAGGCGGAGAATGCCATCATGGAGCTGGGCGTGGGCGAGGCGCTGACCTCGTTCTTGGACGAAGCGGGCGTACCCGCTATGGTGGAGCGCACGAAGATCATCTGCCCACAGAGCCTCATGTCGGTGCCGGAGCCCATGGTCCGGGCCAAGGTGATGATGCACGACGGCATGGAGAAGTATGACGAGTTTGTGGATAACGTGTCAGCCTACGAGGTGCTGACGGCGGAGCGGGAGGAAGCGGAGACCGCCAAACAGGAGGAGGCCGACCGCAAGGCCCGCGAAAAGGAGGAGGCTCAGGCGGAAAAGCTGCGTCTGAAGAAGGAAGAAGCTGAACGAAAGCGCAAACAGAAACTGGAGGACGAGGCTCGCCGCAAGGCGGAGCGCCGGGCGGCCAAGATCGAGTCCCAACTGATCTCAGCAGGCGGTCAGGTGCTCAAGCGGGGCCTGCTGGGTGTGCTGAAAAAGTGGTAACGCGGTTTTTGACGGAATACCTATTAACAAACATAAAAAGGAGAACGTGATATGAAAAAGAGAATTTCGGTCCCATTTTTAGCGGCTGCGATTGTGGTTTTGGCCCTGCTTGCGGTGATCGTCATTACAAAACCCTTTCCCCAAAAAGCATCGGCGGTATTCCCGGAAAAGCTGTTGGAGCTCCCCTGCACCGTGGCGCGGGAATCCATAGACGGCGCGGAAAAGATTGATCTTACAAATGACCAGAAGGGAGCCCTGTTGAATGAACTGGAAACCATTCAAGTAGTACGGAGGGGAACCTCTGACAGCAAGGTCGGCCCCTACGATCAGTATGTGTACCGCTTCAGCTTTGAAAATCAGCAGGAGATCTCAATGGATGATCGCGGAACGCTCTATACGCAGAGGGGCGGCTATACGATGACCGGGGATATCTCCGGTGTGCTGGACCTCTTGAATGGCTGGTTCTGAGCTGAGCACCGGAGCCGGGCAGAATAAATGGCAAATAGAGTCTTGCAGAGTGCGTATTCATAAATGCTGATTGAAATAGCGACAGATAAGAAAATGCTCTGCAAAAGCCTGCCTTCCATTTGGAAGGCAGACTTTTTTCGCCTATCAGCCGGTAAGGGTCAGGCTGCGCTGAACTCCTCCCGCAATTCCTCCATGGCCTCGGACACATGATCCGCAGAAAAGCAGAACCGGCCGTTTTCATCATATACCTCAATGTGTCCCATCACATACCGCAGTTCAAATCGCTCCATTTTTATAACCCCTTCCGTGGTGTGTTGTTTTCTGATTACATGCTCAGTATACAATACATACTGTCCTATAAAACGGACACTGTCACCAGCTGCGATCTCTGTACGGCGTATTTTCCTCAGATCGATCCGCGGCTCAGAGCATGATACTGCCGGTTTCTCTGCCGGCCATCGCGGTATTCAGCAGCGTTTCCTTGCAGACGGCGGCGAAATACCGACTTTCTTCAAATCTGCCCGGGTAGTGCTTCTCAATGAATGTCAGAGTTTCTTTTAGCTGCAACATGGCGGCGAACATATGCTTGCAGGCGTAAGTGCAGAAACAGTCGCAAACCAGATTTCTGATCTCGCCATCGATGTAGTCACATTCCAGCTCGTAGGGCTGTGTCCCTTCCACAATGGCCCGCACCCGAGTCTTATCCAGAGAGATGTACCGCACCCGGTTTTCTCTGTAATAGTCGTGTCCCCGCTCCGCAATGGCGTCGCTGATCTTCATGGTTTGCAGATCATTCAACTGAAAGCCGCTGCCGTCCTGTTCGGAAACAATCTCCGTATCCTCCTTCTCAGGTGCCTTGAACCAGGTGATGACCTGTTCATAAGGGAGTGCGCTGCGGTCAAAGGTGACGAAGTGCGATCCGGCAAAAAGAAATTCGCCGTGGACCTTCGTATCGGCGACGCTGATGACCCGCTTGTAGTCGGACAGATTGATCTTGAAGGTATAGCAGACATCCACCACATGACCGCGGAAACCTTCCAGCTTTCCATCCACAAAGACCAGATCGCCGCAGTGGAGATCAAATTGATCGTTGTAGTAGGAGAGCGTCATGTTGCGAGCAGGGAAGTGGATCAGCACCAGGGATCTGGTAGGCTTCGGCTTTCTGGAAATAACAAACCGCGCGGCAGCCTCGTGCCTGCTTTCCTTTTCAGCGGCGGAAAAAACGATCTTGAACTTCATAAAACCCCTCCTTCAAAATGATCGGGTGTCCTTCCAGTGTCATCATTTTACAATCTTACCTGTCCCAATAACCGGACTATGACAAAAAACAGCGGCTCTGACCGCGATGGTCAGAGCCGTTTTACCCCAAGTTGATTCAGTTTTTATGCCTGCGGGCCGTAAAGCGCCGCGACGGAGCCGATATGCGCCTTCATGCCGTCCACAACATGAGCGGGGCCTACGATCTGCGCCTGAGGGCCAAAGCCCAGCACCCACGCAAAGAACTGAGGACTGACCACCACGTCCGTCCGGACGGTGAAATGGGCCGGGCCGTCGGGGACGATGAATACCTCGCTGCCCAGCCGGTCCAGAACGGCGCCTACCAGGTGATTTTCAAACCGCATCTGTACCTTGATCTCTTCGCCGGTGAACATACCGAAGGTTTTGCGAGTGTAGACCGCCATGTCCAGCGCCTGATAGACCTCCTGACCGTCCCGCTCCTCATCCAGCGTGGAGATCTTCTCCATCTTGTCCACGCGGTAGTGCTTGATGATTCCAGCCTCAGAGTCATAGGCCACCAGATAGTAGTTTTCATCGTCCCAGGTCATGGCGAAGGGACTGACCACATAGTACGCGCCGCCGTGGCGGTACTGCCGCTCCTTGGCCACATTGTACTCAAAGTACAGAAACCGGATCTTCCGGTTATTGGAGATGCCGTTGTGAATCTCATCCACATTGTAGTAGATGGACTCGTTCATGGTCTTGATGCGGTTTTTCACAAAGACCTGCCGGTGCAGAAGCTGGGCGCTGTGTACGCTGGCCAATGTCTCGATCTTCTTGATGAGGGACGCGGTCTTTTTGTGGGTGATGAATTTGGAGGACTGCACGCTGTCCACCAGCAGCTTCAGCTCCGGCAGCTCAAAGGTGCGGCTTGCTACATAATAGCCGAACACGCGGCCCCGCTTGCATTCCTCAATATCCATGCCGAAGGTGCGCAGCGCCTCGATGTCATCGTAAATGCTTTTGCGCTCTGCGGCGATGCCGTTGGACTCTAAGTATTGAATCATCTGATTGACCGTGACCGGGTGCTCCTCGTCGGAGTTCTGAAGCAGATAATTCATGACATGAAGTAATTTCAATTTCTGGAAAGAGGATTTGGCCATATATGTTCCACCTTTCTGCGCCCGGATCAGCAGGCGTGAACCTGCAACCGGATTGCTTCATATTCAGATGGCGTTCTGCCTTGTATCGCGCAATGTCTTTACGTTCATTGTAGAATGAAATGTGAGCTTCTGTCAATGGATAGACGTTCTAACGGCAGCATCCCTTTGCTGTACCGACTATACAAGCGCACCCGACCGTGGTATACTATTAAAAAATTCAATACATGCAGATAGAGGAAAGAGAGGCAGATGGAAATGAACTACACCTCCGCACAGGCCAACAAGCTGCTGAAAAAACTGAATGACGAGTATACCGCGTTGCTGGACAAGGAGACCCGCAGCCGGGACTTCCGGGCTGCCATGGGGGAGGATGTCGAGTCCGTTCGGCCTGTCTACGATTACGCTGAAACGCAGATCCGTCTCGCAGAGTTGGAAGCGAAAATCCGCAAGCTCAAGCACGCCATCAACATTTTTAATGCCACGCAGACCGTGGACAGCTTTGACATGACCATCGACGAGCTGCTGGTCTACATTCCTCAGCTCACCAAGCGGAAAAGCAAGCTGCTGGAAATGAAAAGCCGACTGCCCAAGGAGCGTGTGGAGGAGCAGTACGGCCGCCAGTCCAGCATCATCGACTACACCTACGCCAACTATGACATCGCGGCGGTGGAGGCCGACTATGAGAAAGCTGCCGATGAACTGTCCCGTGCCCAGCTTGCGCTGGACGCGGTGAATCAGCGGGAAACCTTTGAGTTTGAAGAATGACCGCTTTCCGTCGTTTCACACGAATGTCCGACCATTTTTGATCCAATCACGATCTCTGCGTGTGTTCAGCGTTCAGAGACAGAGAATCGGTTATTTTTGTGGTTATCCGTTATGCAGCCCGTGTTTATGGGTTACGGGGAACATTTACCGGCAGCATCGGTGAAGCGAGAAAACTTTTTGGGGCCGAAGTACGGTTATAGGCCCTGACTATTTACAGTGGGGAAATGTTCGTTTTGCGGAACCCCAAATTGAGCGTGAACTGTCCAAAATGGCGGAATCATGTTGAACAGTGAAAATAGGAGGCAACGAAAATGAAATGGTTTATGTTCTGCGTCGCAATGAATTTTATAGCAGCCATTGTACTGATTGGAGCCGGCGCAACGGAACTGAATAATTTAGGAACGAGTGTTCCGGCGCTTTTGTGTATTGCTGCCGGTATATGCGGACTGATCGAAATTAGAAAGAACAAGTGATGGAATTACAATCGTTTGCTTACCGGACGCTGTCGCTGCCAAGGCACTCAAACAAGCGGCAGCCTGTTTCTGCAAGGTGAATTGAACACAATACGAAAGGAAAAACGAAAGGGGAGAGGAATATGACAGTGATTGGCAATATTCTATGGTTTCTGTTTGGCGGACTGATCGGCGGACTTGCGTGGGTGCTGGCCGGATGCCTGTGGTGTGTGACCATCATCGGTATTCCCGTCGGACTGCAATGCTTCAAGTTTGCAAGTCTCGCCTTTTTCCCTTTCGGAAAAGAGGTCATATATGGGGGCGGCGGGTTTTCCTTTCTGGTGAACCTGATCTGGATCGTATTCTTCGGCCTTGAAATGGCAATCGGCTATGTCATTCTTGGCTGTCTCTGGTGCATAACACTCCTTGGTATCCCCATCGGAAAGCAGTGCTTCAAGATGGCGAAGCTGTCGCTGATGCCCTTCGGCGCGTCGGTGATCTGACCGGGACCGGACAGGATCGACCGTCTCTCTTGCATTGTCAGCCACGCCATGCTATAATACTCCTACAAAATTTGTGACGTGGGGTTTTCAAGGCGTTTGATATGCTGCTTTTAACCACGCAATTGTGCAGAACAATTGCGTGGTTTTGTTCTGCAATTTTCAGGAGGACACATGAACGAGAATCAAAAATTAGGAACCATCATGAAAGAGCTGATCCGGTTCAGCCTGCCGCTGATCCTCAGCGGTGTGCTGCAGCAGCTCTATAACTGGGCAGACGCCTTCATCGTCGGCAATGTGGACGGAGAGCTGTCCCTTTCCGCCATCGGCGTGACGTCCATTCCCATTAGCTTCTTCATCACCACCATCACCGGCTTCACGCTGGGCCTGTCCGTCCTGATCGCCAAGAACTTCGGCGCAAAGAAACAGGACAGCATCCCGCCTGTGCTGGCGGTGTTTGCCGTGATCCTCGGCGGCGTATTTCTGCTGGCTGCGGCAGTCGGCTCCGCCCTGTCCTATCCGTTTATGGAGCTGCTGCACACGCCGGCGGATACCATCGACCTCGCCAGCGGCTATATCCGCATTATTTTCTGGGGCCTGCCGTTTCTGGCGGTCTATAATGTCTATACCGCCACCCTGCGCGGACTGGGGGACAGCCGCATTCCGTTCCTCTCCATTCTGGTCTCCTCTCTCATCAATGTGCTGCTGGATATCCTTTTTGTTGCGGAGCTGCGCTGGGGCGTACTGGGCGCGGCTGCGGCGACTGTGCTGTCCCAAGCGATCATGACGGTGTTCATCGTCCTGTACGGCACATGGAAATACCCCTGGCTGAAAAGCAACTGCCGGAAAGAGAGCTTCTGCGGCGCCGTGGTGCGGGACGGCTTGCGCTACGGCCTGCCGCCCATGGTACAGTCCAGCATCAGCGCCTTGGGCAGTCTGATATTGCAGGACTTCATGAATCGCTTCGGAACGGATACCGTCACTGCCATCACAACGGCCTACCGCATCGACACGCTGATCCTGCTGCCCATCGTGAACCTCGGCTCCGGTATTTCCACGGTCACGGCCCACAGTCACGGCGCGGGAGATACGATACGCACCCGCAAAACCCTCTCTGCCGGTACAATTCTGACCCTGGTGGTGTCTGCGTTCCTGACGGGCCTCGTGATCCCGACAGGCGGAAAGATCATTGCGCTTTTCGGTGCCGGGACCGCCGCGGTGGCGATCGGAAGCGCTTTTTTCCACCGCATTGCATTCTTCTATCCGATCTTCGGCCTGACCACGGCGTTCCGCGGCTATCTGGAGGGCAGGGGAGACCTGGTGTACTCCAGCGCTGCGGGACTGGTCTCTCTGGCTATCCGCATCATCGCCTCCTACGCAATGGCTCCGCATTTTGGAAATATGACCATCGCTTATGCGGAAATGGTTTCGTGGGTGTGGCTGCTGGTCATGTACCTGTTTCGTCTGGCAGCCAAAAAGGATGACGCTCTATGAGCAATGAGCATAGGTACGATGTCACCGATGTTGAACTGGAATTTCACCGGCATCAGATGGGAATAGCAAACTTAGATGCGGCGCCGGATGTTTTCATAAAACGGTTCCTCCTGATACGTAATCGATTTTGCTAAAGTGCGCCACCCTTATACCGGATTATGTTGTAGAAAGTCAACGAATGATTTTGCAAAAGATCGACGCTGATTATTTCGCTTTCACGGTTGAAATGCCCTGCCGACTGTGTTACACTTGGCGGGCATGACGATAAAAGGGAGGCGGGAGACATGAAAACGGCACAGGCGGACCTCACAACGGGCCCGCTGGGGAAGAAGATCTTCCGATTCAGCATTCCTCTGATCTTTTCCAACCTGCTGCAGGTGTTATTCAATATGGCGGACGTGGCGGTGGTCGGCCGGTTCGCAGGCTCCATAGCGTTGGGAGCGGTGGGTTCCACCACCATTTTCGTGTCCCTGTTTACCGGCTTCCTCATCGGACTGTCCGGCGGCGTTAACGTACTGGTGGCGCACCACTTCGGAGCTGACGATCAAAAGAACCTCTCGGATACCGTCCACTCGGCGGCGCTGACCTGCGCGGCGGCGGGACTGGTGTTGTTGGGAATCGGCTGCGGCTTTGCGGGTGGTATCCTCAGAGCGCTGAACACCAAACCGGAGCTGATGGACGGCGCTGTGCTGTACCTGCGCATCTACTGTCTGGGTATGCCCGCACTGGCGGTCTATAACTTTGGCAACGCCGTGTTCTCCGCGGTGGGTGATACCCGCCGCCCTCTGTACTACCTCTCCATCGCCGGCGTTATCAATGTGGTGCTGAACCTGTTCTTCGTCATCGTCTGCAATATGGACGTGGCAGGCGTGGCGGTGGCCAGTATCATCTCTCAGTATTTTTCCGCCATTCTGGTAACGGCGGCGCTGCTGCGGAGCCGTGAGAGCTATTGCCTGCGGCTTTCCCAGCTGCGGTTCCATAAGACCCGCACAAAAGCCATTCTATCCATCGGTATCCCGTCCGGACTGCAAAACGCCATTTTCGCGTTGGCCAATCTGTTCATCCAGCGTGGCGTCAACACCTTCAGCGCCACCATGGTGGCGGGAAACTCCGCTGCTACCAACGCCGACGCGCTGGTGTATGATGTGATGCAGGCCTTCTACACCGCCTGCGGCAGTTTCATCGGTCAGAACTACGGCGCAGGCAAGAAGGACCGTATCCGCCGGACCTTCCTGATCAGCACGGCTTACGCCTTCGGTGCGGGATTGCTTCTGGGTCTGGGACTGCTGTTGTTTGGACGGCCGTTCCTGAGCCTCTTTACCACAGACCCGCAGGTGATGGACGCGGGTATGTACCGTCTGACGGTCATGAGCGTTTCCTACTGCGTCTCCGCGTTTATGGACGGCTCCATCGCCGCCTCCCGTGGCCTTGGCAAGAGCGCTGTCCCCATGGTCATCGTGATCCTGGGCTCCTGCGTGTTCCGCATTATCTGGGTCTACACCGTGTTTGCGTGGTTCGGCACCATCACATCCCTGTATCTGCTGTATGTGTTTTCCTGGACCATTACGGCAGCGGCGGAGATCATCTATTTCATTCGTATCTACCGGCAGGCCACAGCGGATCTTGCCGCTGCCTGACCGCAAAACCGCAAAAAAGCGAAGGGATCAAACGATCCCTCCGCTCTTTTTGATTATGCACATGAACGAGCTTGCTGTCATTCATGGGAACGTATCGTGCGCTGTTAGCAGAACCCTACACGCCTGTTCTTATCTGACGAAAGAATGGGAATGGCTCCGCTGCGAATCACAGTCCGCGCCAGCTTTCGGGCCGCAGACAGCTGAGATCCTGCTCAGCTTGATGGATCTTGGCCAGCAGAGCGTCCCGGTCCTGATTGAGTGTGCCCCGGAGATCCAGATAGTTGCTGGCGTGATTCATGCGGAACACACTGCCGGGGCTGTCGAAGTGAGAGACCAGCAGCTCTGTTTCCTTCAGCACCTGATGCTGGTCCAGCAGACGGAAGCTGCCGTCATGGACCCAGTCATACAGAGGTGTTCCCGGCTCCACCATCAGCGTCAGCATTCCGATGTATTCCGGGTTCATGGCGTTGAAGGCCTCGGCGGTCTTGACGGCGTGTTCCTCCAGCAGCTCCGGGCCGCCCAGACCTGTGATGGCAGTGACGGATAGTGCCATGCCGTTTCTGCGGACCTTCTGTCCCATTTCGATGATCTCTGCGGCGGGATGACCCTTCCGCATGAGGGTGAGGACCTTGTCACTGCCGGATTCCAACCCCATGTAGACCATGGTGAGCCCCTTGGCGCGAAGGGTTTGCAGCTCCTCGTCCGTCCGCAGGCGGATGCTGCTGGGAGAGGCGTAGCTGGTGACCCGCTCGCACTCCGGGAACAGCTCCCGGATGGTATCCAGAATTGTGTACAGTTCACTGGCCTTTCGGATCAGTGCGTCGCCGTCCGCCAGGAAAATGCGGCGGACGCTGCGGTAGCGCTGCCGGGCCATCTGGAAATCCTCCAGAACCTCATGCAGAGGCCGCAGGGCAAAGCGCTTTTCCTTGTACATGCTGCAAAAGGCGCAGGTATTGTGGCTGCACCCGTAGGTCACCTGCACGATGAGGCTGTACGCCTCGGAGGGCGGACGGTAGACCATGCCTTGGTATCTCATACGCCCAGCTTCTCCAATGCAGACATCTTTACGCAGGTGCAGAAAACGGCAATGGCCTTCTCCACATCCTCCACAGGCGGGAAGGAGGGGGCAATACGGATGTTGCTGTCGTTGGGGTCGATGCCGTAGGGGAAGGTGGCGCCGGCGGCGGTCATGGCCACGCCGGCCTCCTTGCACAGGGCCAGCGTCCGCTTGGCGGTGCCGGGCATGGCGTCAAAGGAGACGAAGTAGCCGCCCTTGGGATGGCTCCAGCTGGCGATCTCCAGCGGGGCGATCTCACGGTCCAGAGTGCTCAGAACGGCCTCGAACTTCGGCTTCATGAATGCCGCGTGCTTTTTCATCAGCTTCAGGGTGTGAGCCCGGTTCTGGAGATAGAGCACATGGCGCTGCTGGTTCACCTTATCATAGGAAATGGTCTGAATACCGATCCACTTCTCAAAATCCTCCAGGTTGGCTTCGGAGGTAGCCATGCAGGCCACACCGTCGCCGGGGAAGGTGATCTTGGAGGTGGAGGCGAACTCGTAGACCATATCATAGTTGCCATACTTCTTGCACTGGTGCAAGATGTCCGGGAACTCCACATAGTCGCCGTCAAACTCGTGGATGCAGTACGCATTATCCCACATGATCGTGAAGTCCGGCGCGGCGGGCTTCATGGAGGCCATGCGGACGATGGTATCCTTGGAGTAGATGATGCCCTCGGGGTTGGAATACTTGGGCACGCACCAGATGCCCTTCACAGCCGGGTCCTTGATGGCCTCCTCCACGGCGTCCATGTCCGGACCGGTGGAGGTCATGGGAATGGTGATGAGCTCAAAGCCGAAGGATTCCGTCAGCTTGAAGTGGCGGTCATAGCCGGGGGCGGGGCACAGCCACTTGACAACAGGCTCCCTGCACCAGGGGCGGGGGCTGTTGAGGCGGCCGTGGATAAAGGCGCAGTCGATCACGCCGTACATGAGTTGCAGACTGGCGTTGCCGCCCACGAATACCTGCTTGGGCTTGCAGTCCAAAAGGTTTGCGAACAGGCGCTTGGCCTCCGGCAGACCGGACAGCGCGCCGTAGTTGCGGATATCAATGCCGTCGACAATATAGTCCTCCGGCTCCTTGAGCATATCGAAGATGTCAGATACCATGTCCAGCTGATCCTTGCAGGGCTTGCCGCGGGTCATGTCCAGCTTCAGCCCCTGTGCCTTCAGATCTGCAAAAGCGGTCTGCAATGCTGCGTATTCCGCCCTCCGTTGGTCCAGTGTCATGTCTTTGTATGCAGTCATCTGTCTCATCCTCTCCGGGTAGTCCCTGAAGTTTTATGCGGGGCAAAAGCCCCGGTCAATAATCTTTTATATTATACTCACCTTTTGGCCGAGATTCAAGGACTTTTTCTGTCAAGAATCATAAAAATACCCGGAAAACGCGGAAAAATTTTACGTTTTTCTTTTCTTTTTTCGAAAAATATGTTACAATCCACAAAAATGACAGCCATATCTGCACAGGGGGGACCTTTTTGGAAGATCAACAGCAAAAGAAGTATCAACTGATGACGGAAACACCGGTGAGCCGGCTGATCCCACGCATGGCGCTGCCCTGCGTGGTCAGTATGCTGGTGACTGCCTTTTACAACATGGCAGACACCTTTTTTGTCAGCCAGCTCGGAACCAGCGTCAGCGGCGCGACCGGCGTGGTATTTGCGCTGATGGCCATCATCAACGCCTTCGGATTCATGTTCGGACATGGCGCAGGAAGCAATATCAGCCGGAAGCTTGGCGCTCATGATGTGGAAAGTGCCCGCGTGTTTGCGTCTACCAGCTTTTTTCTGTCACTGCTGGCCGGATCTGCCATCGGTGTGCTTGGATTTTTATTCCATGCACCCTTCATGCGGCTTTTAGGCAGTACGGACTCCATTCTGCCCTATGCCATCGACACACAACAATGAATTTTCGTGGCACATCCTTCACAGATTTCGCCCAAACTTTCGTTAAATGATATCCTTGGATTTCCTCCATTTGCCTGCAACTGCTGTCTCCAAGTCTCATTGCACGGATCAATTTCTTTTCCACAGATATCACAAAATATTTTTCTCATGACACCCTCCTCCAAATCTTAATTTAATTACGCCTTAGCAAATCTCCTCAAACCGATATCTCTGTGCACAGTCCGGATATTTTTCATGATCTACCTCGCTGGCA
>OLVO01000903.1_pt1 | contig 32795 bp, 23 predicted proteins | sample 1672571 | NCBI WGS metagenome assembly OLVO01 (sample SAMEA3136700, study PRJEB25190) | human gut metagenome | biome: human gut; feature: human-associated habitat; material: faeces | place: Austria | collected 2013
AAAAACAAGTTCTTTGTATTTGTCCATAATGTCATCCGGCATTCTGAATCCCTGGGGAATTACGCCAAGTCTGGTAAAACCTATTCTTTCATATAAATGTAATGCATGGGTGTTATTTGCAACCACTGCATTGAACTGCATAATACGGAAGCCTTTTACTTTCGCTTGTGCAAGGCAGTCAAGAACCAGTTTCTCGCCAATGTGTTCACCACGGAGGTCTCTCCTTACTGCATAGCTGGCATTACATATATGACCGCATCTCCCTACATTGTTCGGGTGCAGGATGTAGAGACCGACAATTTCATTGTTGTCAGTGTTTACTGCGATCCCTGTATAAGTCTGTTCTTTGAAAAAAGCATCTCCTGTTTCTTCTGTCAGGTTTTCTTCCTGTGGGAATGCTACACCGTCCTCTACCACCTGATTCCATATTGTAATAGCTGCTGTTACGTCTTCTGTCTGATATTCTCTGATTACAATACCCATTCTTCTGTTCTCCATTTTCCATATCATACCGTCAACTACCAGTTTTCTGTTTCTTTACATACATCTACCCACTGCTTATTGCTTTTCGCAATTGAAACATGGGACTTACTTGATTCAATTAAAATCCCAGAATCCAGTCCCTGTTTCAGGATCATATTTGCGGCGGATCGTTCCGCCTGTTACCGGATGAAGTTCGATTTCTGCAGTATACAGTACAGTAATTGATTTCATATGACCTGCTGCCATGCAATGTCGTTCACCATCTTTATAAGAGAATACTGCATGAGTATGATGGTAACAGATATTATTTTCACCTGTGACCACGTTGCCGTTTAAAGATACCAACTCAAGCATTCCGGAAATGCGCTGTTCCTCGAAGCTGCCTGTCTCTGGGATAAAGGTTTGGATTTCTGCATCCTTACATCCTCCGATCCCGGAAAAAGTGGCTGATCTGATATTTTCTTTTTTACATATTTTGAGGATTGTACTGATGATCTCGTCATCACGATCCATTCTTATGTAATAGCATTCGCCAAATTTTCTGTAGTCCATTTTTTATCTCCATTTAAGTTATTGCTTTTGGATAAATATTGCTTAACAGAAATATTATATTCCTGTTTCCTGTTGATAACAATCCCTATCATTCTGTTTCTGTCATTTAAAGAAGTGTACGTTACTGTGAACGGAGTAAACAGTAACAAGTGTGCAATTTTAACATCTTCCACAGTTCCTGCACGGGTTGCATCTGGCTTTTTTTATGTGCGGATACCATTCATGGATTTCCGGTAATGGATCGCCTTTTTTCCATTCTTTTACACTATAGTGATCCGTAAAAAACACTTTTTCCCCAAAGTATTCTATTTCCAGTGGATAAATTGTAATTTTTTCAGGATTCATACAGCTTTGACAGATTCTCGGGGACAATATCTGATCTCCAAATGATACTGCCTGATTCATAGTGATAATCTGCACATGATTTTCACTGATATATTCTATTTTCTGTTCTGCTGCACATGTGTATGCTGAGGGAATTTTCACTTTGTTGATCTTAAATATCCCCGCAGGAGTTTTTACTGTTTTCATTAATTTTCCACCTTTTATATTCACTATTTCAAAGAAGATAAAGATGAGTGAAGAAAAAACAAGTTCTTTGTATTTGTCCATAATGTCATCCGGCATTCTGAATCCCTGGAGAATCACGCCAAGTCTGGTAAAACCGATTCTTTCATATAAATGTAATGCATGGGTGTTACCATGAACGATCAGTTTTCTGTTTCTTTACACACATCCACCCATCCGTTTGCCTCTGCTACCTGTTCCAGTTCCGAGATTGTGAGCTTTACTGCACTGTGATCATTGCCGGCAGCCGGATATACGGTGGTAAATTGTTTCAGACTTTCGTCAAGATAGACTTCAATTCCCTCATTAATTCCGAACGGGCATACCCCTCCCGGAGCGTGACCGATGATGTTTTCTACTTCATCAAATGGAATCATTTTTGCCTTTATATGAAAAGTATCTTTATATTTTCGGTTATCTACTCTGGCTGTACCCTCTGTTAAGATCAGGACTGCTTTATCGTTCTGCAAAAAGGACATAGTCTTTGCGATCATACCCGGCTCTACATGAAGGGCTTCTGCTGCTTCTGTTACTGTGGCAGTGGATGCTTCCAGTTCGATCACATGGTCAAGAAAGCCTTTTTCTTCCAGATATTTTTCTGCTTTTTCCAAAGACATTTTTTCATTTCCTCCTGAGTTATATCTTATCTGTGTCCCAGCTCCCAGAATGCCACTGCACTTGCTGCTGCCACATTCAATGAATCTACTCCGTGGGACATTGGTATCTTTACTGTATAATCGCAATCTGCAATGGTCTGTGATGCAAGGCCGTCACCTTCCGTTCCGAGAATGACTGCCAGTTTTTCTTCTGACCGGAGTGCTTTATCATCAATTCCTACGGAATCGTCACGCAGAGCCATTGCCGCTGTTTTGAATCCCAGTTTTTGCAGAATCTTCATTCCATCCTGTGGCCATACAGTTTTTTTATCAAAATATGTCCAGGGAATCTGGAATACAGTTCCCATGCTGACTCTGGCTGCCCGTCGGTAAAGCGGATCGCTGCATCCGCCGGTCAGAAGTACTGCATCCATATGGAGTGCTGCTGCTGAGCGGAAAATAGCTCCGATATTTGTAGGATTTACAACATTTTCAAGAACTGCTATGCGGCTGGCATTTCTGCAGATTTCCTCTACAGATGGCAGTGGATTTCTGCGCATTGCGCAGAGCATTCCGCGTGTGAGGGCAAATCCGGTCAGCTTGACCAGAAGTTCATATTCCGCGGTATAAACCGGCACATCCGGATATTGTTTCAGGATTTCCTGTGCCTCTCCTTCCAGATCTTTATGCTCCACCAGGAAAGAGATTGGCTGATATCCTGCATTCAGGGCACGTTCAATTACTTTCGGACTCTCCGCAATGAAAATTCCCGGTTCCGGTTCATAATATCGTAAAAGCTGCACTTCTGATGTTCTGGCATATACATCCAGTTCCGGCGCAGCGAAATCTTTTATTTCGTTAAACATAAAAATAAAACCTCCAAACTGAGTAATCTTATCTTACATCAGTTTGGAGGTTTATACAAGAATTCCTTTTCAACAGTGTTATTCGATTCTGTTTCTGTCTTTATATGCCAGAAACAGAATCGTCAGAAACGTAACCGTCTCCGCTGCAAGAAGAGAGATCCAGATTCCATTTAATCCAAATAATTTCGCAAGTATAACTGCGCAGATAACAATAGCAACAATTCCTCTCAGGAATGATCCGACAATCGCGATTTTAGGTTCATCTACTGCTGAGAAATATGCCACCAGTACAATATTGATTCCTGCCACTATAAATCCAAGGAAATACAGACGCAGTCCTGTATGTGCATAATTCAATAACTGAACATTGTTTTCACTGTTGAAAATGCTGATTAGCATGTCGGTTGAAGTCCAGATGATCAATTGGATCAGTGCTTCTACAGCAAGACATACGAGCAGGCTCCATTTCAGAAGTTTTCTTACCTGAGTGGGCTGACCTTTTCCGTAGCTTTCACTGATCAGGGGCTGTGCTCCCTGGGCCAGACCGTTGAAAATTGCAAATGCCACGATAGAAAGGTTTGCCACAACTCCATAGGCTGCTACACCCATATTTCCCGCGATTCCCAGGATCAGAAAATTAAATACAATGGCGATCACACCGGAAGACAGTTCACCGACGAATGCGGAAACTCCTAGCTGACAGCAGGAAATCAGGTGTCTGAATGACGGTTTTTTCCAATAGAAGCCTACATGGTTTCTGCTGCTTCTGTAGTGTATGGTACAGACGCTCATTGTTACGATCGGACAGATTGCAGTAGCCAGTCCGGCTCCGGAAAATCCCAGACCGACCGGGAACATGAATATATAATCAAATATAATGTTAAAGATACTTCCACTGATGGAACCGATCATTGCAATAGAAGGCGCTCCATCATTTCTGGCAAATGCAGTAAATGTATAATTTGACATGAAGAATGGTGTTGCGATCAGAATAATTCTCACATAGTTTCGTCCAAGTCCGATCAGTCCGGCATCTGCACCCAACAAAGCCAATGCTTTGTCCGGAATAAAGATTCCGATCAGCATAAATGGAACTGCAGCCAATATGCTCCAGGTTACTGACTGTACGAAATAATGTTCTGTATTTTTTCCTTTTGCCCTGCTTATGGCATACCTGGTAGCGGAACCAATCCCGATCATAGCCCCAATCGCATAGATCAGTCCATAAACCGGCAGGATCAAATTGAGAACTGCCAGTCCGTCAGCACCGGAATATACAGATATAAAGAAAGTATCTGCCAGAACATAAACGGAAATCCCGATCATTCCGGCAACACTCTGGGTTACATATCTGGTGAATCTTTTCAGCATAATACTCCGCTCCTTCGTTATATTGTCAGCATTGTCTTCCTTTCATCTGCAGACTTATCTCACCATTATACCCATATAAAACAAAAATGCAACCACAAAAACTCCAGACATAAAAATCTCCTTAAGCAGATTTTTTAATGCTGCTCAAGGAGACTCTGTTGATATTCGCAATTCACTTCACGACACTCTTTATTTTACCCGGTTTTTTTTCAGGTCTTCTACAATTTCATTGTAACGTTTTTTATTCAGGCGATAGAAAAACAGTACAATTGCTGTCACTATCCATAAAACTCCCGGAATTGTAGTAAAGGAATGTCTCATAATACTGAGAACAGCCGGATTCTGTACCTGATTTGCCACATATCCATATTTTCCAAGAAGTGCTGCAAGTAGAGCAGTTCCTATTGCCATGCCAATTTTATTTCCCAGTGACACAAATGCATATTGAAAACCATCATTCCTTAAGCCCGTTTTCCACTCTCCGTATTCTACGCAGTCGGGAATGATCGCATAGATTGCAGTGTTAAATCCAGAAAAAAAGAATTGTGTAATTCCTGCAAGTGTATAGAACGCTGCCGGTGTTTCTTTTACATTAAAGAAGAACATACAGAGCATGGAAATTCCAGTGAGGAGAGCAAAAATGGATGCAGTTCTTCCTTTATTGTTCAGTTTGCGGAATACAGGCTGGAAACATGCAGCACCGATAATGGATGGAATGATAATACACATGGAATATGTAGTATAGTAGGATGCATTTCCCTCTACATAAGTGAAATAGTATAAAACATCTGCATTTCTTCCATAAAGTGTAAATCCGAATAACACCTGTCCGATTAATGCCAGAATATATGGGCGGTTCTGCATCACTGCTCTTAACTGCACTTTTATGGATATTTTGTCTTTTTCCGGCATAATCACCTGCTCTTTTGTTTTTGCGAAACAGAAGAAATGACAGGCTGCAAAAATACATCCGTATATGATTGCTACCAGTAGGTATCCGATTTTAGCACTTTGACTGCCAAGTTTTCCAATCAGTGGAACTGTAATGATATTGATAATTCCAATTGCAACCATTGCAGATACTGAACGTGATGTATTAATCTTTGCACGTTCATCGATATCCTGTGTCATTGCTCCACAAAGGGTGCCATACGGGATATTTACACAAGTATATCCAAGTACCAGCAGACAGTATGTAATTACCATATAGATAACCTTTGATCTGTCCGACCAATCCGGATGTGCCCAGAATGTCATAATCAGAAGCACGGCCGTGATCGGAGCTGCAATGAGAAGCCATGGACGATAACGTCCCCATTTTGTTTTGGTTTTATCTGTCAGTCCACCCACGATCGGATCATTGATCGCATCCCAAAATCTCGAAAACAGCATCAGGGCAGAGACTGCTGCCATACTGATTCCGAATACGTCTGTGTAAAAAATCATGAGAAAATTACTGACGAACATCCAGCTGAAATTACATCCTACATCGCCAAATCCATATGCGATTTTACTGATCAACGGAACTTTTACATTTTCGTTTTTACTCTCCATAATTCCTCCTGCCTGCTGCCATCCTCCGTCTTTCCGTTTACTCATGTCTTCTTTACAGCAGTCTTTTTTATTATATCTTTGTCTTACATAATGCTTATGATCAGCAGGGTATTTTATTTTTCCTGCACATTGATAATCACTTTCATTGTAGTCTCACGGTTATCGTCAATGTACTGGTATGCTTTCAGATAATCTTTAAATGCAAATGTCTTAGAGATCAGCGGTCTTAAATGCACTTTTCCTTCATTCACCAGTCTGATTCCGTCTACATAATCATCATGTCTGTACATCATTGTGCTCTTGATATCAAGCTCATGATCATTTGCAACTGCCAGATCGATCTCAGCCATTCCTGCAAAAACTGCAACCAGCACAATCACGCTTCCTTTTCTTGCATATTTGATCGCCTGTCCCATTGTAATGTTATTTCCTGCACAATCATAGATAACATCTGCCTTATCCGGTCCAAAGGCTTCTACCATTGCTTCCCCGAAATTTTTATTTCTTGTGTTGACACATACGTCAATTCCACACTCTTTTGCTTTTTCCAGACGAAGATCACTGACATCTGTGATCATAACTTTAGCTGCTCCCATCCCTTTTGCAGACTGCGCTACCAGATTTCCGATCGGACCGGCTCCTATCACTACAATATTCATTCCTGTTACATCGCCCATCTGTTTAACACCATGAACAGCTACTGCCAGAGGCTCGATCATTGCGCCCTCTTCATAAGACATATCTTCCGGTATCGGTGTTACTTTTGATGCATCAACTGCAAAATACTCGGATGCAGTTCCTGTTGTCTGGAATCCCATTACTTTCAGCTCTTCGCAGAGATTGTATTTTCCGTGACGGCATGGATAACAATGTCCACAATATACCTGTGGCTCAATTGTTACTTTCTGTCCCACATGAAATTCTGTTACTGCATCACCTGTTTTTACCACTTCTCCTGATACTTCATGTCCCTGGGTTACCGGATATTTTGTAAAAGGATGTTTTCCGTGATATACATGGATATCAGAACCACAGATACCGATATTCATAATCTTAACCAAAACCTGGTTGTCTTTAATCTCTGGTACGGGAACCTCTCTGAAAATGATTTCTCCTGGATTTGTCATAACCTGCTGTAACATAATATTTTCCTCCTTATTTGTTGAATGTACTTTGAACCTCTAGTTGTTTATTAACTTTTATTAAATGTTTTATTAAAGTAATTACATTATTATTCAAATATATAACTTTGTCAATAAATATTTAAGAATATTTCTCATTTCTACCAGTTGCACAAAGTATAGATTTTATTTTTATGCAGATGTTACTATAACACTCCTCATAATTATCTGCTGAATTCTCGCACAATAACAAAATACCCTGATCACAACCTTTCTTTGTTGTAATCAGGGTATTTTTTATATTCAGATATTTGTTTAATATGGTATATCAGCAGATCATCAGTGATTCAAGAATGCCATCGGCTATATCTTTCCGATAAAATCCTGCAGGAAATGCTTTGCTGCACCTACAGCTGAGGCTTCTTTCTTATAAGAACAGTTTTTCAGATATCTCAGATCATGATCAAATCCATTATACTTCATTACTTTTTCCCCAAGAGGTATCATATAATCTGAGAGATATCCACCCATTTCACCTCCAAGAATGATATCCATATCATATGCCATGCGCAGATTTGAAATCAGAATTGCAAGATAATCAAGATACTCTTCCCATTTTTTCTCTGCCTTTTCATCATTGTTTTGAAGCAGCTGCATAAACTGTTCCACAGAATCCTTTGACTCACCAACAAGTGCGCCTGCAGCGCAATAAGCATCTGCACAACCAGATTTTCCACAATAACACTTGCGGCCCTGAGGTACAAGTATCATATGTCCAAATTCTCCGGCCTTCTGATTTTCTCCGGAAAACAAATTTCCCCCTATGCAAAATGCACCGCCAAGAGTCTGATTCAACGAAAGGTAAATTGCATTCTGATAGATGTTCATATCTTCTGCCATCATTGCCGCATTGGCATCATTTGAAAAATAAACCGGGACAGAAAATGCCTGTTCCAGGAAACTGAGACTATAGTTTTCAAGTTTCAGTGCGTGGGATTTTATCACCAGTTTCTGCTCCTGATTAATGATTCCCGGAATAGAGATTCCAACACCCAGAAGCTTTTCTTTCTGTTCTGCATCATTCATATGATCCAGAAATTTCGTCGCAAAATCTGCCACCTGACTGCAATATGACATATCAGATACAAATTTCAGACGGATCCGCTCTGATTTCACAATCTCATACTTCAGATTTACCAGCACCATTCCCAGATGATTTGCAGTGATCACAATTCCCATTGCATAACGATAGGATGGATTGATTCCAATACTTTTAGCCTTTCTTCCTCCCGTGGATTCATATTCTCCAGTTTCTATTATGATACCTTTTTCCAATAAATCTTTTACATTAGACAGAACTGTTGGCATACTCAGATTCAGTTCTTTGGATATTTCCACTTTTGATGTGGATTCTCTATTTATAATATAATTTACGATTTTTGATTTCGTAGCAAATTTCTTTTCCAGTCCGCTCATTCTGTTTCTACCTTCTTTTATTAATGTATTTATAAAAGAATGATACCTGTTATTGTCATATTTGTAAATAGCCATTGTCTCTGCAGAGTATGTTGCTTTTTGCAATTGAGGCAGGGGACTTAACTTATTCAGCTGATTCAGTTAATATATCTACAATAACAGATAAATTTATATCATTCGGATGAAATATTATATTTCATTTTTCACGTTAATGATATAAAATTATCGTAACTGTTCAGTACCTTCACAGTTACGAGCCAAAATGCATTAAAAATCACCTGCGGTGATGGCATTTTGGCTTGTATGTCTCGGGATTTTGGTACTTACGTGCCAAAACACCTCGCGGGATAGCAGACTACTGAATAGTTACAAATTATTAATGTAAATATCAGGGCATATTCGAATAATCATTTCTAAACTTTTTCAAATATGCTCCGGAAAGGAACTTTTATACTAATGAAAACCAAGATTCAGGATATGACCTCCGGTTCACCGGGACGGTTGATCATTCTTTTTGCAATTCCCCTGATGCTGGGAAATATCTGTCAGCAGCTTTATACAATGGTGGATACCATGGTTGTTGGCCAGGTTGCAGGTGTGGAGGCTCTTGCCGCACTGGGTGCTGTTGACTTTCTGATGTGGGTTGTCACAGGAATATCCACAGGACTCACTCAGGGATTTTCTATTCAACTCTCCCAGTATTATGGGGCAAAGGATTTCGAAAATCTGCGTAAATCTCTGGCTCACAGTTACCGGCTGACCGCATTCATCGCAGCCGGAGTATTGATTCTCAGCCAGTCATTTGCTTCGCTGGTATTAACAGGGCTGCATACACCTTCCAATATTATCGGAATGTCTCTGTTATATCTGCGCATCATTTTCTGTGGAATCCCCGCCACAGCAGCCTATAATATGTTTGCCTCTGCCCTAAGGGCTATGGGAAACAGTAAAACACCGCTGACCGCAATGATCATCGCATCTGTGCTGAATGTCTCACTGGACATCCTTTTTGTGGCAGGCTTCGGATGGGGTGTGGCAGGAGCAGCAATCGCAACTGTGATTGCACAGAGCTTCTCCGCTGTTTACTGTTTCCTGATTTTACGCAGAATTGATATCGTTCATCTGACCAGAGCAGATTTTATGCCTGCCTCCGGCATGAATGCCCGCCTGATGAAGCTTGGTATTCCTGTTGTATTTCAGAATATCATCATCGGTGTGGGCGGTCTGGTAGTCCAGTATGTGATCAATGGCTACGGTTTCCTTTTTGTGGCAGGATTTACAGCTACAAACAAGCTTTATGGTCTGCTGGAAATGGCTGCTATTTCCTATGGATATGCCATCGTTACCTATGTGGGTCAGAATCTGGGAGCCGGAAAGATTGACAGGATCAGAAAAGGCGTCCGCAGCAGTATGCTGCTTTCCCTGCTTACCTCACTGATCATTTCTGCTGCCATGTTTTTATTTGGAAAAAATATTCTCTCACTTTTCATCTCAGGTGAACCGCAGCAGACACAGCAGGTACTGGCAATTGCTTTTAAATACCTTTCTATTATGGCTGCCATGCTCTGGGTTTTGTACTTCCTGTACGTGTACAGATCTGCACTTCAGGGGCTGGGAGATACCTTAATGCCTATGGTAAGTGGTATGGCTGAATTTGTCATGCGTATCAGTGCTGCACTGATTCTTCCCCATTTTATCGGACAGGACGGTATTTTCTTTGCAGAGATTGCAGCATGGAGCGGAGCCACTGTGATCTTATGCATCAGCTATTATGTACGGATGCATAAATATCATTAAAACAAAACAGGCACATAGTCCCGGATATCCGGTATATGTGCCTGTGAAACGTGTAAAATTATGTAAGATTCTTAATCCATTTATATTTCTTATAATGTTTATAGACCACTGGCAGTTTAATGATCTCGTCCAGATTGAGTACAAAGTAGACAACCATAACCGGCAGTTTCAGGATAAATGCGCAGATGCATCCCAGAGGAACAATGATACACCACAGAGTTACAGAATCACACAGCATTCCAAATTTGGAGTCTCCGCCTGCTGCGAAGATTCCTCCTATTGTCATACAGTTTACTGATTTTCCTGCGATGTAATAGGAAGAGATCAGCAGCATTTTTTGCAGATATCCGCGGGCTGTCGGGGTGAGATCTACCATTTTTGTGATAAATGGTGATAAGGCGATCAGGACAATGCCTGATACAATTCCTGCAATAATCGCAGTTTTGGTAAGTGTCTCGCCTACCTCTTTTGCTTCCTGCAGACGGTCTGCACCAAGACGGTTTCCCACTATGATACTGCCTGCATTTCCAAGTCCGAGGCAGAAGCATACAACAAGATTTTTGGAAATATTCGCTATTCCATTGGCGGCAACAGCATCCGTTCCCAGATGTCCCATGATCACAGAATACATGGAAAAACCTATTCCCCATGCAAGATTATTGATCAGTAACGGAACTGTTTTCTGCCAGAAACGGCCAAATAACTTTTTCTCACAGCTTCTGAGACTGAATTTCACAGCTCTGATCCTGCACAATACATAACCAACACTCCACAGGAACTGCACAACTGTTGCAAGTACGGTTGCCAGTGCAGCACCTTTAATCCCCATCTTCGGGAAGCCGGACAGGCCAAAAATGAAAACAGCATTCAATGCGATATTGAGAATTACCATAACCCCATTGATCAGGGTACTCATATTTACTGCACCACAGTTCTTCATGATTGCCAGGAAAATCTGTGCAATTCCCGAAAACACATAGGAAATGCCGATGACTCTTAAATACTCACTTCCCAGAACGATCAGAGTTTCCTCATTTGTCAGGATTCTCATGAGCTGTTCCGGAAAGAAAAGGGTTCCTGCCAGAAATACTACTGCAATACATCCACAAATCTTTGTCACAAGGCTGAACACCTGGGAAATACCTGTGTAATCCCCTTTTCCATAATATTGTGCCACAAACATATTCTCGCCTGCCATAAATGCAAACATAAACAGATTAAATACAAAAGTAACCTGTGTAGCCAGTGATACGGCTGACATGGCATCCTGACTTAACTTTCCCAGCATGATCGCATCACATGCTCCGACCAGGGCTGTCATGAACTGCTGAAGTGCGATCGGAAGTGCCAGCCTGACTATTTCTTTTCTTAAACTTCGTTTACGCTCATCCATCATCTTTTTTGCTCCTGTATAAAATATTAGTGATACTCATCAGTCAATTTTCAGAATCATATTCAGGATTCTTCTTGCGCTGAGACGGATCTCTCCTTCGGTAATAAAGCCTTTTTCGTATGCTTCTTTTATGCGTTCCGGATATCCTGCTGCCATCTTGATATCGTTTCCTGCCTTTGTTTCGCGATAGTGTTCTCCGAATGTCCACCAGTCTGTTGTAACCATTCCGTCGAATCCCCATTCATCCCGGAGAATACCTGTCAGGAGTTCTTTGTTCTCTGAGGCGTGGATGCCGTTGATCAGGTTATAGGAGGACATAATTGTATATGGATGAGCCTCTTTTACAATGATCTCAAACTGTTTCAGATAAATCTCACGGAGTGCTCTCTCTGATACTCTGGAATCAGAATCCTTACGGTTTGTCTCCTTATTATTGGCTGCAAAATGCTTCACACTTGCTCCGATATGCTGAGACTGGATGCCTCTTACCATAGCTGCACCTGTCTTTCCTGCAAGATACGGATCTTCAGAATAATACTCAAAGTTACGACCACAGAGCGGGCTTCTGTGGATGTTGCAGGCAGGAGTAAGCCAGATACTGATATTATTTTCTTTTACTTCTTCTGCTCCTGCTTTACCAACTTTCTCTACCAGTTCTTCATCCCAGGTGCTGGCAAGAAGTGTGGCACATGGCCAGGCAGTTGTGTTCACTCCGCATTTCGGAAGAATACGAAGTCCGGCTGGTCCGTCTGCAGTCATCACATTCGGGACTCCGTATTCCGGAAGATTTCCCATTCCAAATGTATTGGCACATCCTGTGTTTGGCTGTCCGCCAAGGAGATTGATACAGTCATCCAATGTCAGGATATCCATAAACTCATCCAATGTCATTTTACCATCTGCTACATCAGAGAAACGAACTCCCTTGGAATCAAGAAAATCAAGAAAGTCTATTCCTTTTTGTCCTCTTGTATCAGGGCATGGAAGACCGATGGCATATTTATCCTGTCTCGGAAGTCCTTCTTCTTCCACATATTCACGCTGTGGAAGTTCCTCATAAGAACCGTCCGCAAGCATACGTTCCTGAAGATGATATGGCGCTGCCTTCTGGCTTAACTGCTCAGTTACTGTGTCTTCTTTTACTACATATGTAAAGTCAATCTTCGCTGCATCTCTTACGTTTGTACCAATATAAATTACATATTCTCCTGCTTCCAGAACATAGGCTGATTTGCATACTTTTCCCAGATCATCGTAGGATGCCATCTGATTCACAGGAATTTTCAGGGTAAGGATCTGACGTTCACCCGGCTGAAGAATACTGGTCTTTTTGAATGCTCCCAGCACTTTCGCAGGCTTTCCGAGTTTACCCTGTGGTGCTCCGTAATAGAGCTGGATAACTTCTTTTCCTGCTGTTTTTCCGGTATTGGTTACTTCAGTAAGAACTGTGATCACACCGTTTTCTTCGGAAGCACCAGTCACCTTCCAGTCAAAATCTGTGTAGGAAAGTCCAAATCCAAACGGATAATTTACTCTCTCCGCTGCACCCGGAATTGTTTCAAAGTAACGGTATCCTACATAAATATCTTCTGTGTAATCTACATAGAATGCAGACTCATGGAAGTTTGCTGTGGATGGATAATCTTCCAGATCTTTTGCATAAGTATCGGATAATTTACCGGATGGATTAACATCACCACAAAGTATATCTGCTGTTGCAAGACCACCTTCCATACCGCCCTGCCATGCCATCAGTACTGACTGGATCTCATCACAGTCTCTGAACCATTTCGTGTCCACGATACCGCCAACATTCATCACTACGATTACATGTGGGAATGCTTTCTTTACTTTCTCTACCATGGCATTCTCTGCATTTGTCAGGCAGAAATCACCGTTTTCAAAAATCTTCGCTGACAACTCGGAGTTTCTTTTTTCCTCTCCGTCAAGAACGTATCCATCCTGTGCTGCTTCACATTTTCTGTCCCATCCTTCGCCTGAAAAACGGCAAATGGTAATTACTGCAGTATCTGTATATTCTCGCGCTTCATTCAGAAGTTCATCCGGAAGCTCCGGCTCAACTGTCATACCTGGTACTGCACCATCTGCGTATTGTTTCTGAATATCTTTTTCATAATATTTCGCAAGTTTATCGAAAACTTCTACTTTTCCCTCATCCTCTTTAATCTTCATGCCCTCATAAAGATTACGGATATATTCTACAGTTACATCGCCACTTCCTCCGCCGCCTTTTACGTAGTCTACAGTACCCTTACCAAAGAGTGCGACTTTCGTTCCTCTCCGAATCGGAAGTGTATTTTTCTCATTTTTCAGAAGGACCATTCCCTCTCCTGCTGCCATTCTGGAAAGTGCAATGTGTTCTTTACTTCCTGTAACTCTCCGTCCATCTTCTCCCAGCGGAAGCACAGGCTGGAAGAAGCTTCTCTGCCATTTTGCCATTATCTTAATTCTCCTTTAATTCTCCTTAGTCAAGCAGATAAAATCATCCGCTTCGCTACTTGCTTGATTTGGTTAAAGTTCTTCCTTCAAAAATGCAAAAGGTTCTTCATCCTGAAGGAAATGCATAAGCTGATATGCACACATGATTGCTACATTTTCTTCACGCAGAATCCTCTTTACTTCTTCTCTGTCAGCAAGTACAACTTCAATTTCCTCTGTGTCTTCCTGTGCATCTTTACTGATTTCACCTTCCGCATATCCATAAACAGTTGCGCAGGATTCATCTGTCATGCCAACCGTTGTGAAATAAGGTTTCTCAAATGCAGGATCTACTTTCAGCGGTGTGAATTTCAGTCCTGTTTCCTCGTACATTTCTCTTACTGCACCCTCATGGAATTCTTCGTTCGATTCTACCAGACCTGCCGGGAATTCGTAGATATATCCACCAATTGCGTATCTGTACTGACGTACTAATACAACTCTGTCTCTCTTTTCCCCATAAAGACTGTAAATGATCACGCCATCCGGAGCGTTTTTACCTGTTTTTATCTTTAATTCGTTAATACTCTTCGCACGGGATGCCACGAAATATGACACAGGAGTGTTGTGAATGCTTGTTGCATTTAAATGGTACAAATTTAAAAATTTACAATCTGTCAGTTTTTCAATATTGTGTATCTGTCCCATAATGGATACTTCCTTTCGCTTTCTATACCTTCGCTGATTATTACAGCCAATTTTCTTCTATCTCTGTTTTTAGTTCGCAAAACATCTGATAAAACTCTTCTTTTGCATCAGCTATAATTCCTAACGCAATTTTCTGATTGTAAGAATGTGTAACATTATTTCTTGCCTGCAATGCACGAAGCCACTGCTCCTCATCTCTTATCATTCCTGCTTTATAGGCAGTCTTCAGAATGATTTTCGGTGAACCTGTTGCTCCCTCTGCATATCCATGAATCTCCAGTATTTCTTTCATCATTTTCCATGACTGCTCAAAACAAATTTCATACAATCCTACGAGTCCGGTAATCACTACATTATCATATGGTTCTTCATAATTATAAATATCTTTCATGTTAGACAGTGCATTGCAGAAATTCTCATATTTTCTCATACAAAATCCTCCCTTCCTTCTCTATAGATTCTCTTAATTCATCCTGCATGTCACGATCAAGATTTACAATATCATACTCCAGAAGAGTACTTGTCTCTTCATCCACATCTAACGCAAACCTTGCAAAATCTCCTCCTGTGACTGCAATATCTATATCACTTGTTCTTCTGAAATCCCCTCTTGCTCTCGAACCAAAAAGAATTACTTTTTCAATATCATATTTTTGCGCAAGGTTTCGGATTTCTTCTATAACTTCCGGTCTGATTCCTGTATCATTCATTTTATAAACCTCACATTCCGATGTTTATATCGTCTGTTTTATCTTACCATATTATCGTATCTTTTTTAAGTCTGTCTGACAATTTCCGTAATTATTTTTTGCACATAAAAAGAAGGGGCTGTCGGTTAATACCACATTTCGGCATCCCCAGTAGTAATTGAAAGGATCCCAGCAAGAACGAGGCTTGTTAGCCTTCTACCTTGCGAGGGATCCTTTTTTCTATGAAAGATGAAATTTATTTTTGGCCGCAAAAATCCCTTGTCTGGATTTTTACAGCTACACTTTTGATCAAACTGTTTTTCCCTCAAACTTCTTTAATTTTTCATTGAGAAAACGACAGTATTTATTTATATTCCTTCCGATTGCATACAACATGAATTCTTTGTACACTTTATCTGCAGAACGGTAATTAAAACGCCTAAAGTTTTCGTTTTCTTTGATATCACCGAAATGTCCTTCTGTCTGGATCGAACGTGTCTGCCGTTTCAGGATCCCACGCTCACTTTGGATGTTTGCATGGGATTTTTCACGCAGTTCTTCCCACTGCTCATTGATCTTCATTACCTTGTTTCTTTCAGTATCTTTTTCGGCATTATATTTATACAGACAGCGTGCTTTATGTTCGCATCCACTGCAATCGGCGCAGCTGTATACTTCAAAGGTCTGGGTATCACCATTCTGCTCTTTGGTTTCCGTTCTTATGTGACGTAATTCACGTCCGTCATGGCAGATATAAAACTGCTCATCTTCAAACACCTCAACCTTCATATTGTAATATTTGCTAATATCTTCTGCATATGCACGTGTTTTACGTTTCTCATGATCCTGCAGTTTCAGGATCTCAAGCGGAGAGCAGTTATCAATCTCAATAACTGTATTATTTGCGAGTTTCTTATGCTTTGACAGCTTCCTTTTTCGGTTCTTTTCTATTACACTGCGGACTTTATCCATTCCTTCGATCACAAACATCTGCGCATTCCCAATATCATACTTTAGCCCATAACCATTCTCCTGCAAAAATGTATTATATCTGGTAAAAGTCAGCTCGATAGAATCCAGCAGGTCAGAAAAATCTAAATCCTCCATCACTTTTTCAGGGTAGAAAATGGATCGTCGTCGGGTAAACTCAATTCATAGAAACTAAAGTTAATTTTCTGTTGCCCTAATTCAAAAAAGTCGGTATAATAATTATAGTAATCCTCGTAAATAATGCATTTAAGACAGTTCAGCAGAGTGCGAAAGACAAGAAAGATATCTGCAGGCGTGCTGACGCACGGCAAAGATATCTGACGCAGGATTTCACACTCTGATGGACTGGATTAAGATGCATTATTTTAGAGGATTGCTATAGTTGTTAGCATAGTTAAATTATAACATGTAACGGAGAGAAAGATGGTTGTCGTTAGCCATTTTTTTTCTTTTTTTGATAAAAAATTGGGGGAGGGTGTGAATCGGTATGAGTCACACCCTCCCTCTCTTAGAACTATCTATTTCCCGACAGCCCCTTCCATAATCCTTTTCAAACTGTTATTTAATCTTCACGCCTTTCACCTTAGAATAACCACTGTAAACCTTTTTCCCATTTACCACACGGTAGGCACGTACCTTGTAATAATAGGTTTTCTTAGAAGTAAGCTTCTTATTGGTATAAGAAACTGTGCTTCCTTTTTTAATTGTTGAGACTGCTTTATATTTTCCGTTTTTGGATGTTGCACGATATACAACATAGCCCTGGGCATTGCTTATCTTTTTCCATTTCAGCTTTGCCTGTTTCTTTCCGGCTGTTACGGTTACAGCAGGTGTTTTGAGCTTTACAGTCTGTCCCGGTGTCGGCTGCGGCGTTGTTGTCTGTGTTTTTACTGAGATATTCTTGTCGTAGCTGCTCCTCACAGCATTGCCCCATTTGCCTGAAACAGCCTGTACACTGTAATAATAGAGAGTATCCCCTACTGTCCTGGCATCTGTGTAAGTAAGCTCTTTTGTCTCCGCAATCTGTGTAAACCGGCTCTCTCCCATCCTGCGTCTGAGGATCAGATAGGAATCTGCAGCATCATATTTATCCCAGGTAATCATTACTGTATTTCCAGAAGCCTTGCATGCTTTCACAGTCGGCATTCCTGCTGCAAAAAGATCCTTTGCAGTACCTTTTACCACTACATGGCACACAGCTGTTACATTCTGATCTGTTTTTACGCGGATATCTGTCTCACCTACAGAAAGCGGTGTGACAACTCCTTTCTGATCCACCTTTGCAACATGTACATTGTCAGAAGTCCATACCAGCTCTCCACCACTTCCCTGAGGGCTGAAGGTCCATGTCAGTGCATGAGCCCCACTGTCAATTGCCAGGGTCAGAGTCTTATCACTGAGAGTAATCCCCTCCGCAGGGGCAGTTACCGTTACCTGACAGGTACCCTTGGTACCATTATCAGAAGTCAGGGTAATCTCTGCTGAGCCTGTGCCAACAGGAGTTACCTTTCCGTTTCCGTCTACAGCTGCCACTGCAGTATTTGAAGATGCCCAGTTCAGGGAAGAAGGTTTCGCGCCATTTGGAGAAATGGTATAATCCAGTGTTCTGGAACCACTTTTTGTTGAAAGCGCCAGGCTTGACGGGGAAATGCTGATACCTGTAATGTCAACCGGTCTGGAAGATACGGAAATATTACAGGTTGCATAAACACTTCCGGAAACCCTGGCAGTGATAACTGCCGAACCCTCCCCTGCTGCTGTTACCACTCCGTCATTTACCCTTGCAACAGAACTGTTGGAGGAATTCCAGGTTACTGTTCCCACTGAATCAGAAGGAAGGAGTGTATAAGTCAGGGTATAGCTGTCCCCTTTGGAAAGAGAAAGCTCAGAAGCATTCAAAGTAATATGCTTTGGTGATGCCGGAAGCCCGGCCTCAACGGCCTTCAGCAGCTGGGTTGCTTCATAAACCCTGTTTGCAGAAGCATCCAGAGTAGTCAGTGCGCTGTCTGCCTCAGCATAGGCTCCGGAGAAACCGCTGGCCTGTGACCATCTGGAACGCTCCGCATTGGCTTTTCCCATCATACGGATCAGCTCGCTTTTATCTGCGGCTTCAAAAATCTGTTTATTATTGTTATACGGATCACAGCCGGTGATATCCGTACCGCCACACAGGGCAAACATGACACGAAGTACGCTTCCGTCTGAAGGATGGCTTGCCCCCATGCCTACCCCCATAAATACATTATCAAGAGTATAGGTCCAGCCGGAAGCTGAACAATAGGAAAACTCTGTCAGATCCGGAGAATATTTATTTCCTGTCAGCTTATAGGGTTCTCCTGTCCATGTAGATGTTTCCGCCAGAACTCTCTTGATACATTCCGGTGTATTCAGGCTGCCACTGTCACAGTTTGCAATTCCCCTGAGATAAAAACCATAGCTTGAATTTGTGTCATAAAGGGGTGTGATCCCATTTTCGCTTAATCCACGCAGCAAAACATCTGCACAGGTTTCCCCTTTGGAAAATTCTACCTGTGTAGGTTCCAGGATCATACCCTGTCCGATAGTATTCTTTTCCACTGTCAGAGTCAGAGTGTCTGCCAGGACATCTGTCTGTCCAAGTGCAAAGATTCCAACAGCCATTCCGGCTGCCAGAGTCAGGCCTTTCACAGCCTGTAACAACTTATTCTTTGTCATTTTCATTTTCCTCCTTATTTTCGGGCCGCTGCAGCAGCCCGTATTTTCTTTTTACTCTTTCCAGTTTCTCCAGCAGAGGTCTGCTTAAGATCCACAGGAAAATCACTGTAGAAGTTGCCTGTACCAGATCCACCGGTGCACCCGAGATATAAAATGCGATCAGACTTTTCTTAGTGATCCGTCCATAAGCCATCAGGATAGATGCCGGGTTCATAATTCCTCCAAAGATCAGAAACACACTCAGGAATCCGTAGATACACAGATCAATCTTTCTGGCTTTGAGAATCCCTTTCTGAAAAAGAATTCCAGCCAGATATCCGATCATTCCATAGGAGAACATCTGCCACGGAGTCCAGGGTCCCTGCCCGAAAAACATATTTGAGATCATCATGATCAGACAGGCGCAAAGGAATCCTGCCTCACCGCCTAAGGATACTCCGGTAAGGATTACGATAGCGGCGATAGGCTTAAAGCTTCCAATCATAAAGAAAGCGCTTCTGCCTGCCACTCCAAGGGCGGCCATTACAGCAATGACCATAATCTCTCTTGCCTGTGGATGCCGCCCCTCAAATACCATAAAAAATGGAATCATGGAATAGGCAAGCACTAACAGGCTGATGATAACATCATGTTTGCCATGAAACTTATGTACCAGGATAAAAAGCACCAGTGGCACAAATGCCAGAAACATGATCAGTCCGATCCAGGTACGCTTCTCGATCTTTCCTTTGTGTATAGGCTGAATAATGATGCCATCCTCTTTCAACTCATATTCTTCCAGGTCATCTTCGGAAGTGTCTGCCATAGAACTTTGTTCCATCACGGACTTTCCGGGTTTTAACAGCTGTTCATTCCGGGTTTCTCCCCAGAACCGGTCCATAAACTGATCTAAAGCCTTTCCTTCAAGCACGCAGCCACCTCCTTTCCGGTAACTGCCTCAGGGAAATAATGTCTTGCCATGCGGTTTGCCGCAGTGGTATAGAAACTGTTTCCTGCAAAAAATTCTGCAGCCGGTTTACTGGTCACCACATTCCCCTGGAAAAACAGCCCAACCCTGTCTGCATACTCCGCCACAAATTCCACATCATGAGAAATCATGAAAATCGTGATACCATGCTCCTGAAGCTTCTTAAGGATTTCTCCCAGTTCCTGTTTATACTCTGCATCCAGTCCTTTGGTTGGTTCATCCATCAGAAGAAGTCTTGGCTGTAAAAGTAATACCTTCGCAAGTGCCAGACGCTGCTGTTCTCCACCACTCAGATCATAAGGATGACGGTCTAACAGCCCCTCCAGCCTGGTCAGACTTACAATCCCTTCGATGGCTTCTGCCTTCTTCATAGAGGCGGTATATTCCGGAGATTTCTTCTCTTTTGCTCCGCCGATGATGGAATACAAATCTTCACGTACTGTCTTTCTGATAAACATACTCTGGGGATTCTGGGGCAGAACACCCAGATAGCCTCTGTAAAGCTGAATATCTGTATATCTGCGGATATCAATACCATTTAGCAGGATCTTTCCACGGTATGGTGCCCGGACACGGCTGATCAGAGATAAGGTTGTGCTTTTCCCTGTTCCGTTCCCACCGACCAGCGCATAAAATTCACCCTGTTCCACTTCCAGATTCAGATCCTGCACCACATCCCTTCCCTCTTTTTCATATCGGAACCATACATCCTTTACCTGAATTGCCGGCGGCACAGAAGTTTCTGACCTGTGCGGCAGTTTATTTCTTAAACCATTGGATGTTTTTTGTAGTTTTGTGTTACTTTTTTCCGGCCTGCCGCTCTGTGCCTTCTGCATCACCTGAGTGATCCAGTTTCTGCCATCTCTGACTGTCAGAGGGCAGGGCAAATCACTTTCTACCTCAGCATAGATCTGCATGGGAACCGGCATGGACAAAAACATTCCATGATGCTTCTCTTTCAGAAATTCTCCGATTTCCCCGGGAGTTCCCTGTGTGAGCAGGCCCCCCTGATCCAGCACGTATACTTTGTCAGCCCAGGGAATCACATCCTGCAGACGATGTTCTGTGAGAATTACCGTTGTACCAATATCCCGGTTAATCTTCCGCACAGTTTCCAGAAAATCAGACGCTGCGATCGGATCAAGCTGAGATGTAGGTTCATCCAGGATCAGGAGTTTCGGATGCATAGCCATGATAGCTGCCAGATTCAGAAGCTGCTTCTGCCCTCCGGAAAGTTCGGACACATTTTTATAAAACCACTGATGGATGCCGAAATAACTTGCCATCTCTGCCACCCTGAGGCGGATAGACGGTGTATCGTATCCCAGACTCTCCAGTCCAAAAGCCAGTTCATGCCAGACTTTATCTGTTACGATCTGATTCTCCGGATTCTGCAGTACATATCCGATTTCCTGGCTCTGCTGTCTGTGAGCAATCTTCTCCAGATCCTGGCCATAATAACAGATTCTTCCGGATCTGCTGCCACAGGGAGCCAGATCTGACTTTAGCTGACGCAGCAGTGTACTTTTGCCACAACCGCTTTTGCCACAAAGTACATTAAAGGTTCCCTCCTCTACATCCAGCGTCACATTTTCCAGAGAATTCCTGTTGCCGTTGGCATAACGGAAGGAAAAATTCTTCACTTCTATTATCTTCATTTCTGTTCTCCTTCCATTTCATTTCCTAGTTCTTCATAAATCTGCCTGTAAGTTACAGCCATTTCACTGTGCACATGACTGCGGCTCTTCTTCATGGCAAATTCTTCACCCAGGTCCAGTATAAGAGGCAGAAAACAGAAAATTCCAAAACTGATAAACGTAATAACAGCCAATACCGGATGACAGGACTGTCTCGGAACCCGTCCGAAAATGGTAAATCCCGCCAGCAGAATCCTTGGATTATACTGGGCAAAAGCAGCGCCATGATAACATCCGTATGCAGAAACAAGGGAAAGTACAGCCAGGATTCCGCCAAGAAGCTTATCTCTCCGGTTAAACCGGTAAATAGAAAAAGCGGTCCTGCCTCGCAGCCCATATCCCCTGCTCTTCATAGAATCTGCTGTCTCAATGGCATTTTCCAGCGCCCATGTGACAAGAATTGATACCATATTTAAGGCATACCTGACTTTCTTAAACCATTTCCCATTGCTTACATCCATTCCCACACACTTCTGTCCATTGCGGATCACTTTCAGCTGTGCGATAAAATGCGGTACAAACCGAAGTGCCATGGACAGCATCAGGGACATTGCCGGGATGATCCTGCCGAAAAGGTATATAAATTTGTCACTGGTCATGATCTGGTTATAGCAGGAAAACCATAAGATCATGATAAAAAGTACACATCCCAGAACAATTCCATATACCAGAGCTTCCAGTGTAACCCAGTTTCCACTGCTCTCAATATAAAGCAGCGGTGTCACTCCATAATGGTTAAACATCGGATTCAGAAGTGCAACGATCAGAAGACTTGGAATAGTCAGAAGAAAATTGATCTTAAGAATCTTCCCCACTCCGTTCAGCCACATGGAATATGCAGTGGCAGCAATAAAAGATACTGCCAGAAAAACCGGATGCTGGATAAACATGGTAAAACCCAGCACCACTGCAAAATAAAAGAAATTCAAAATGGGATGGCATCTGGAGAAGGCATCAGTCATAATACTGATCCCCCACATCCCTGCCAAGATTACAGGTATAACGCCATTCTACGGTATCCCCGTCTTCCAGCGTATACTTGGAGCATCCATAATTCGGATACCAGCCATTAACACAGTACATCCATCCGGAGTCCTTGCCACAGTCAAATTCATACAGATTGTTGATACCTGAAACATAATAACTGTTATACATAGGAGTCCATTCCGATTCCATCTGGATTCCAGCCTCATTACACACACGTTTCAGTACATCAAATACAGTTTCGCCTTCATAGAATTCCACTTCAGAAGGATACAGAATCCATCCGTCTGCAGGGACAAACTCTGCTTTGGACTCCTTCAGGTCATTCCAGTTATTCAGGATCGTAGAACATTCGATAGAGAAGGTACAGGTCATTGCTGTATCTTCATCCGAACTGTCTCCGCTGCCTGATGTGTCCCCGGAACTGTTGTCTGCAGAAGAACCATCCTGCCCGGAGGTCGGGTTTCTATCTGTATCTGCCTGGTCTGAGGAACTACCGGTAGATTTATTGTCTTTTGACTGTGTATCTTCTCCTTTTGCATTATCTTTGGTATTATCTTTGGTTTCATCATCCGCCTGGTCGTCTGCAGCTTCTCCTGTGGTGGAGCCTCCGATCAGATAAAAATCTCCGCCCGTTTTTGTTACATTAAAAGTAAGGGTTGTCCGTTTTACTTTCTTTTTGCCACTTTCCCTGGTAGAGATCTTCGCAGTATCCAGTTGATAAATCTTTCCATTCTCTTCCAGACAATAGAGAACTTTATCTGCGTTCCATTCTTCTTTCAGATTAAGGGTCAGTTTTGCCGGAGCAGCCAGGTTCATCTTCTCCAGTGTAACCTTCAGTGCATACGGTGCATTATTGGCAGCTTTCTTTATTTCTTCTGTCCCGTCCTCTGTACACTGTACCAGAAGCTTCTGTTCTACAGGATTCTGAATCTGGCTTCCATTGTAGGTCCATTTATATCCAATACCACTGTCTGTTTTTCCCACAAAATAAAACTTCTCATCTTTTCCCGCAATGGTCTCCATCTGCGCCTGGGTGATAATCCCATCCTCCGGAAGCTGCGTCTTTGTTTTTAATGGTTCTACATCTGTATCCTGTTCCTCATCGGAACTGTTCATGATATCTGCTCCCTTTTGGGAAAGCTGTGTCATATTGTCATTTCCGCTGCCGCAGCCTGTGAGGGAACTTACTCCCAGAAACAATGCAAGCCACAGAGCAAGTCCCTTTTTCTTTCTGCTCATTTCTTCTTCCTCCGCTTACGTATAAGAGCTTTCACTCCTGCTTTAATGCCGTTTCCTGCCAGACCTCCTGCCAGAGCACCAGCTGCTGCAAATCCAAAGATCATACCATATTCTTTCTTATCAGAAGTCAGAACACCGGATCCGGTATCCTCTGCTGACTCTATGCTGCCATCTGCATGGTCATCCGCCAGAGAGGTTTCCTCTGATTCCACATAAGGCTCTGCCTCAAAATCCCATCCTACGGAATTTTTACCATTCTTTGACTTGCTGTTCTTTGATTTACTGTTTTTGGAACTGCTTTTAGAGTTCTTATCCGAAGAGTTACCAGAAGCACTCTTTCCTGAATCTCCTGCATTGCCTGAACTTCCTTTGCCTGATGACTTGCCGCCCAGAGATTTACCGGAACCACCGGGCTTTTTCGTATTTATATTACCGCTGCTTCCCGATGGGTCTGCTGCAGGAGCAGAGGTTGGAGTTGGAATAGGAGTCGGCTCCTTTAAACCAGTGCCGGTTCCGTCACCCTTTCCCCCTTTACTGATACTTACATCTGACATATCATAAAGACCTGTTTTTCCGTCTTTCAGACGCTGATAAGCCACCAGTGCATAATACCCCTGTTCTGTAGCCATACCATCCAATGTACCTGCAGCAGCACCGCCATTATTTCCGGCGCCTGCTTTTACATGCATGAATCCACTTCCTGCAATATGATAAGTAATGAGATTCTCTATTGTCCAGTGTCCGCCCTTTATAAAACGGGAATCTGTTTCCGGATCAATGCCCAGACTGCACAAAGCAGTAATGACCTGTGCACAGGATTCCTCTGTTTCGACTCCCATGGTAGAATAACCACCACTGTCGTTCTGCATTTCAGACAGCCGGGCAAGTCCACGGTCAATGGCAGCAGTCACATTTTCATATCCTGCTTTATGGTAGTATGGTGCCAAAGCCTGCAAGGTCATTCCTGTAACATCCGAATCCGCATTACTTCCCATCAAAGCCCATCCACCCCCGGACAGCTCACTCTGCAGCAGGAAATTTACCAGTGCAGCTTCTGAGTTCTGTTCTTTGGCAGACGGATTATCAGGAAAAGAATATTCCGGATGACAGTTCACTGCCAGAAGTGCCCAGATAGGACCATTTAATCCCTGCTCCTTTACCAGACTAAGATCAGAAATGTATTTAAAAAGATTGTAACCGCCTACATTACGGGCATCCTTCCCTTCTGCAGTCAGTACAAGAACCCTCTTGGAATACTCCGTATATTTGGAAGTATTGGTCAGAATTCCTTTCTTTTCCTCAATATAATTTGCTGTATGATTATAATAAGTAGAGAAATATTTCTCCTTCAGACTCAGTCCACCCCTTGCCAGCCCCAGCACATACCATTCACTTCCTACCGAAGGATTGGTATCTGTGGCACGCATATAGGCACTGGTCTCAGCCATGACCTGACTGACAGATTTCTTCAGGGTATTCGCCCCCTGCATAACAGTTACCTTACAGGTCGCTGTCATCTCCGGATGCTCTGCTACTGTCGCTGTGATCGTAGCTTTGCCATTCTTTACTGCTGTGACAACTCCTTTTTTGCTTACCTTTGCAATAGAAGTATTACTGCTCTTCCAGGTAACATTGTAATTTTCCGTAACGGATTCCGGTATTGGAACTACTTTAAGGGTATGTTTCTGGCCACGGTTGATCTTTATGGAGCTGCTGTTAAGAGAGATTCCCTGCAGACCTGCCGGAAAATCTGCCACGATCAGATGCGTTAAAGTTCTGGCACTGTCCAGATAGAAAGTTCCGTCTTCCTGCATCTGTGGGGTCAGTTCCATAAAAGAATCTTCCGCAGATCTGAGGATTCTCGGTTTTGTCAGGCTCTCATACCCTTCCGGTACAGGAAAGGCCAGCGAGATCATTGTCATGGGTTGATATGCTTCTCCTGTACGGATATCTGTATAGGAAATCTCTATGTCATAAAGAAGCTGCGGCAGAGTACCCGGATAAGTTTCTGACAGCTGCTGCATTGTCTGCTGTCCATCAGAACTCTCCTGTACATGAAGCTGCACATACCAGGGATTCCCTGTTACTGTTACTCCATTGACAGAAGAAATCTGAGCTGCAATACGGTTCCGGACAGTTTCCAGTGCCTCTCTGATCCCGGAATTCACCGCTGCCTGCTCATCCTCTGTCAGACTGTCGTAAGTGTCACTGGCAAGACAGAAATCTGCGATCATCTCTGAATCCAGATCTATTTCCTCTGCTTCTGCAGCTTTCTGAATATAAGAACACATGGTCTGTATATCCAGCATGGTTCCGTTGTCTTTCTTATTTTCATTTTCCGATGTTTCTTCTTCATATGCGCCAGTTTCTGTTTCTGATCCGGACGGTTCTGTTTCAGACTGAAACTCATCCGCAGCAGTCCCCTCCCTGTCAGAATCATCACTGTGTACTGCGGCAGAACTTTCTTCGGCCTGTTCTGTATGTATCTGTTCTGCCGGTGGCTCCTGTGCTCCCGGTACAGGACATGTAGTAACTGCCATTCCTGCACTGAGAAGCAGTGCCATCCATTGTTTATTCATTTACTTGCTTCCTCCGCTTTTTCTGATTCTACAATCAAACGGATAAAATCCTCCGCTTAGCAATTATTCGGTTAAATCACAAAATGACAGATGATTCTCTCCTGCAAAATGACAGGAGAGAAATAACATCTGCCTTATTTTTATTTATCTTTTTTTTCCGAATTTAACAGCAATTATCATGGCTATTACAATGTTTATCACAAAATTCCATCCAAAAGTATGTAGCCATATCCCTGACAGGTCTTTGATCCCTGATATATTATTATGGAATACAAATTCTTCTGAAATGAATATACCCGCTAAACTTGCGAAAAACATTGCCAAAACAGCCAATAGAAATATTTTTATTATTCTTTTCATGCATTCAGAAACTATTTTTTTTGATTATCTTTGCTTTTTTTGGAAGAATGCAGTGTGCCAATAATGACACATTGCATTCTGACATTTTATTATTTAATGACTACTTTTTTTACTTTAGAGAAAGAACCGTATACTGCTTTGCCGTTTACTTTTCTGTAAGCGCGTACTTTGTAATAACGGGTCTTGCCTGTGGCAAGTTTCTCTTCTGTCATGCCAGTTCCTTTTGTGGCTTTTATACGGATATATTTACCATTTTTTGAAGCACTGGCATATACCTGATATCCATCAGCACCCTTTACCTTGCTCCATTCCAGAACTGCAGTTTTGGATGTAGATCCTACAGACAGAGCCGGGACAGAAAGAATTGCTTTCCCCTTTACTGCTGTTGAAGAACTTCCATAAATCTTCTTATCATTTACATTTCTGTAAGCACGTACTTTGTAATAATAGGTTGTTCCTGTAGCTGCTTTCTTATCAAGGAAGGTAACTGCACTGTTCTTTGCGGTTGATCCAATTGCTGTATACTTGCCATCCTTTGAAGCAGAGCGGTATACTCTGTAACCGTTTGCTCCGGAAACCTTATTCCATGTGACACGGATGGTGGTATAGTTCTCGGAATCAGTTGCTGCGATCTTTACTTTTCCAAGCTTCGCTTTTCCAATCACACCATCTTTGTCATAACTGCTTACAGTCTTTCCGCCCCATGTATAAGAATAAGCTCTTACTGTGTAATAGTAAACTCTTCCTGTAACTGCTTTCTGATCCTTATAGGAAATATCTGTTACCTGATCTGCAATCTTCTTCCAGCTTCCTGTTTCTGTTCTGCGATATACCATGTAGCCGTCCGCATTATCAACACTGCTCCAGCTTACCTGGATTGTCTTGTAATTGAGGGCTTTTGTCTGCAGGTTAGCAGGCATATCTGCTTTGAAGGCGTCCTGTTTGCCTGCAAGTTCAATATGATAATCTGCAACAATGGTCTTGATCAACTCTAATTGCTTTGCATTCCACATATAGGACTTGCCTTCTGCACTCATGCTGTCGATGAGTTTCTGAAGTGCTGCAAGTTCTGCTTCTACACCTGCAATGTTCTCTTTGGTAACAGCCGTCGGAAGGTTACTGATCCAGTCATCTGCCTGCTGTGCATCAGAAATATCTTTGCCAGCTTTGTCGGCCTGTGCTGTCAGTGCGGCGATCACTTCTGCAAAAGTCATTTCCTGATTTCCGACTTTGACTTTCAGACCTGCCATTGCATTTTCCTGTCCCTGGTAATCTTTCGCATAACGGTCAAGGAGTGCTTTTACCTGTGGATAAGAATCTCTGTCTACAGGGTGGTCTTTTACAGTTGTGTAAATTAAAGCGGCTTCATCTGCGAAAAGCTGCTGGTATTCATTCTGACCTTTTTCATAAGTCAGAGCCATGGCGATCAGTTTCTCCATGTTCTCTACCAGTGCGGTGTTTTCACTTCTGAATTTCTTTTCTTCTGTTTCTGTTAACTGATCATAAGCGTTCTTAGCTGCTGCAATCTGTTTCAGCTCTGTTTCGGTAAGTGCACGTTTCGCAGTATCACCTGCTGCAGGAATTTCCTCTTCTGTGGAGAAATCTGCATCCGGTACTTCTGCTTCATCTGCAATTACAGAGTCAGTGTTCTCTTCATTAGAAACATCTGCATTGTCTTTTGATGGCTGAATATCCATCTGCGCTGCAGGCTGCTCACTGATATCAGAAGTAAATGCATCTGCGCTTCCGTCTGAGAAATCAGAACCTTCTGCCGGAACTTCCTGTGCCGGGAGCTCATCTGACTGTACAGCTTCCTGTGCTGCAGGTACTGTAGTCGGCTGAGGCGCTTCATAAGCGCGGACAGTTTCTGCATCCGGGAGTGCCTTGAGCATCGCTTTCAGTGCATCAGATTTCAGCTGATAGAGATAACCTTCTGCTTTTTCCAGAGAACTTAAGTTTGTAACCTGAGCTTTCTGCTGATCATCAAGAGTATTGTATAATGCTCTTGCATTTGCCACATAATCTTTCCAGCTATTCCAGATCTTCTCTGTCGGTACGTTGTTATTCTTTTCTGTCAGTTTCAGAGGTCCGTCAGACAAAGCACCTGTAGAGGATGTGGTGATATTCAGTTCATCAATAAAGGAAATCACATATCCTACTTTTGCATCTGTACTCTGGCGTCTGATAAACAATTCTGCTTTCTCAAGCTCTGCATAGTTAGTAACACGTTTCTTCTGATCTGCTGTCAGTGCATCGTAAGCGGTTCTCGCTTCTATGACAAGAGCCTGTTTCTTCTGATAATTATCGGAAGTCACTTCACCGATTGCATTGATCTTATCTACAACTGCAGCTGCAGCTTTCAGATCCGGGATCAGGCTTCTCAGTGCCTGTAAAACGCTGTAGTTAGTTACAAGTTCTTTCTGAGCTTCAGTCAGTGCGTTATACTGTGCCTGGATGTTGTCAAGAAGCTGCAGAACGTACGGATTAAGAGTTAAGTCATCTGCAGAAGGAAGGGCATTAATTGCTGCGATCACCTTCTCTGCTGCTGCTTTATCTTTTTCTTTCTGTTCCTGCTGTTTCTCCAGTTCTTTTATCTTAGCTTCTGCTGCTGTCAGCTTAGAGTAATTGGAGATTACAGTTTTGGATTCATCATCAAGTGCATCATAGAGATTTCTTGCCTTTACGACAGCGTCTTTGTCTTCCAGTGTCAGCTTATCTGCTGCCGGGAGAGCATCGATGGCTGCGATTACTTTTGTGATAGAATCGCCTTTGCCGTTTTCTGCTTCGAGGAGCTTTCTGAGGGTGTCTTTGTTGAAGATTGCCTGATATTTTGCAGGTAAATTATCGTAAGCATCTCTTGCTGCCTGAATTTGCTCTTTTGTACTGTTAGCATCAAGAGCAAGGATCAGATCGTTAACATTTTTAGTTGGAACTTTCACATCTGAGAAATCCCAGAAAACAGTTGTATCTTCTTTTAAGTGAATGCGCTGGTAACTTCTTACATATCCTTCCAGACCTCTTGCAATCTGTGCCGGATCATACCAGAAGAATCCAGGAATTGCACCTGTTTCAAAATTAATCAGATCAAATGTAGCATCGAGTATGGTGTTACCATTTTTAATAAATCCTGTGTCTCTGTTCAGAATGTCTCTGTCGTAGGTTGTTGCATACAGAAGTCCCTGCGCATCATTCCATGCATTGTTTCCATCAATTCCATTGGAATTTGGATTTGTCTGTTCATATGCAGCAGTACATAATGCGCCAGTTGCACGCTGAACCTGCATTGGGACATATTTTGTCTCGAATGATTTATTGATTACATTTGTTACATCATCAAATCCAGATTTGTTATACCAGTAGAGTAAAGTCTGCCAGGCCATAAAATTATCTGAGTTGTCTAATGGATGTTCTCCATCTTCTGACTGAGTCAATGCCTGGGCTATTCCGGCAGCTTTCTCATGTGCCCAGTCATCCATATCTTTATTTGTAAAACTCTTTGATTCATAACCAACTGCTTTTAAAGCATGGATTGTATACTCTTTTGCCAGATAATTTGTACTGTTTACAATTTCCGGCTGAGAGATAAATTCCAGAAGATCATAGCTGTCAATATCTCTTGGATCATATCCAATTGCTTCAATGGTAAGTACCAGTTTCTGGTATACGTTATATTTATCAGGATTTAATTCTACTCCATTGTCTTTCATTTCCTGGAGTTCTTTCTTAGTATTTGCAAACCATTTATCAAAATACTGTTTGTCTCCATTTGGATAATAATGACATCTTGCAGCGGTAAATACAAACCATACATTGTTATCATTCCAGCAAGGATTATCTACATCATAAGATCCTCCTTTCAGGATAAGGTTTATTGCATCCTGTGCTTTCTGATAATACCATTCATCTGTATGAGCCACCTCTGCCCCGTTATCAACAACTTCGCAGGTGCCTTTAAGAACGTTTACATGAAATACATATCCATCCTCTTTTGCCTGAGCTGCATTTGTAACTATCAGGCTTGGAGTTGTATTGTCTTTCCATGTTACAGTTACAGGCCTGTTTCCAAGATAACTCATTTCTACATTGGCGGATTTGATGTCAGATGTATTCAGAGTTGGTGTAACACCATAAGTATCAATCAAAGCCTGTTGTTTAGCAGTTACATTTGCAAATTCAAAATGGTCAATATTAACACTGGTATCACCTACATAAGGATAATAATAGGTATTTGTTTTACCATATTTGTTCTGATCTTTTGGAGTTTCTGTGTTCCATTCTTTCTTTTCAGTAATTATAGGTTTAACATCTAATGTAACGATTACTTCGCGTGGAGAATAATATGGATAACCATTATTCTTGTCAGCAGATATTTCCCAGTATTTATCAAAGTCAAATCCTTCGTAGGTATCTTGGGAATGCATTTGTTCTGTTGTGCGGGCGAAAGACTGATTTAATTGTTTTAAATCAGCAATTTTATTTTGAATCAGCTCCAAATTCCCACCATAGTAGATCGCCGGCATCAATGTACTGTCATAATAACAATTGTTAAACTGACAATTTGCATTAGTTCTGGCAAATGCCGTGATACTGATCATACTTTTTTCAGCTAATTGTTCTGGCAAATATGTAGCAAATTTATCTTCACTTTTTCCGTAAGAAAAACAATTTGTATAAATGGTACGACTACTTGATGTTGCTGAACCAAATTCAGTTAAGCAAAGATATGCATCAAAATTATTCAATATTTCAGGAGTCGCATTTATATCGAAAGCTATATTTGAACTACAGTTTTTAACTTCACCTTTTACGAAATTAAAAAGAGAAAACCATATACTTACATCAGAAGATGATAAGGTTACTTTTATTGTTCCTGAAACCTCAACACCATTTATTGTTCCTTGCCAAGTATTCGGAAGAAATAATGCTCCGGATATAGAAGAAGTATTTATTAATTCGCATGTATCAACATTTAATTTTAAATTGTTAATTTTTCCTTTTCCTGAAAAGGGAAAGACTTCTTTACCTTTTAAAAACTTGTCAGTAGAATAACTAATTTGGTGCCCTTCGCCTTCAAAATCTCCCCCAAAAGCTTTAGTTGAAACAATTTGATTTACTTGTATAGAAATATTGTTTTTTAACAATATAGTTTCTCCTGAAAAATTATTTCCATTGAAAACTTCCTGTTTAAATTTATCAAATCCGGACGCGTCCCATATTTCATATTCACCTTTGTCATTTTTTATGAAACCAGTTTCTGCTTTTACGTTTATAACGGATAATCCCAAAAATACAAAAAACATTAATATTATAGGGATAAAAAAACGATATATATTTTTCACTTGTTTGTTCATTGTACCACCTAACTAAAAAAGAGTGGACATAATAAATGCCCACTCTTTTTTTGATTCGCGTTTAATAACTTTTAAAAATTACCAAGGATCTACTGGTGTCCATTCACCTTTAGAGTTTTTCATGTAACCAGTCTGTCCTAAATCCAGTCCAGTTGCCATACTGAATGCAAGGCATACACTTCCGCTATCTTTAGTAAGAACTGTATCAACGCCATTATTATTTGTGTTTCCATTAATTAAAAGCATCCATCCAGAATAATCGTTATAATCTTTTTCAGATAACCAGTTATTAGAATGTACTTTATTATTGAATGTACTG
>OLVO01000908.1_pt1 | contig 32725 bp, 51 predicted proteins | sample 1672571 | NCBI WGS metagenome assembly OLVO01 (sample SAMEA3136700, study PRJEB25190) | human gut metagenome | biome: human gut; feature: human-associated habitat; material: faeces | place: Austria | collected 2013
AATCGGTGCAGATTGACGACACACCGGATAATGACGGCAGCTACAGATTGACGGAACTGCAAAGCTATTGCTCGTAAAAAGACTGCGAAAAAAACATATCAAAGGAGGACAAACAAAATGGAAACAACTGAAAGGACGTTCGGCGCTTGCCGCTACTGCGGGCAACTGCTCAATATCAAGAGCTATTTGGTCCTACACCCAAACATCGACGACCCGGACGAGGACGCGATAGCTACCCTCATATGTGACTGCAAGGAGGCCAGACGCGTCCGTGACACTCATGAGGCTGTCCTTCGGGGAGAGAGCGACCGCATTGAGGCCCTACAAAAGGCAGAGGATGTCATCGAGGAGCTGTTTGCCGGCAACCCGCACCAGAAGCGCATAGCCGTGGACGAGCAGACGCGGGAGATATTGCAGCAGCTTGCCGAGCGGGTGTACGGCGGATTTGTGGATAAGGCGGTCATCACCACCACGGACGGGGTAAAGGCCACCGTAAAGAGCACCGGCTCCGCCGCTATCGGCATAGCCATAGAGCGTAGCGAGACCAAAAAAGAGAAAAAGGAGATATAACCCATGGAAAGCCGGGAGATATATGACATGCTCCTGCGCAACATAGGGGAGCACATGGACGCAAAAGGCCGGGCCGCTGTCAGCATCAACGGCAGGCCCGCCCTGATAGTAACGATAGACCGGGAGACCGGAGAGGTTACCGCCCGCAATGCGATCACTGACACGACCGCCGCCGATGCGATCATAGACTACCTCAACACCATCGCCGGGACGAAATATCAAAAAACGCCGAAAAACCGCAGCTATATCAACGCCCGCATTGCGGAGGGCCATACGCCTGAGGACTGCCGCCGGGTAATAGACAGCCGCTGGGCGATGTGGAAGGGGACAAGCATGCAGGAATATATGCGCCCCTGCACCCTATTTAACTCGGAAAAATTTGAGGGCTACCTCGCGGCGGCGAAAACCAACGTCAAAAAAATCGCTGGAAGTTATTTTATGAACCACATTCAGCGCCAATACTCCGCCGACGAGCTGGCGAAAATAGGCGTTGACCTAATCGGGGATTTGGGAGAGGACTAAAAAATGTCAAAAGAGCAATTTCACAGCAGAGTTTATACGGACAGACCGGCTTATGCCGATTTTGCAGCACCTGAGAAGTTTGAGGCCATAAAAAGCATAGTTGCAAAGCGCCTCGTGGAACACCCGAACGCGATATGCTCCTATTCTGGCGGCAGCGATAGCGATATTATGCTGCACCTGATCGAGGAAGTGCGGCACACATTCGACCTTCCGCCAATTAAATATTGTTTCTTCAACACCGGCCTTGAGATGAAGGCGATTAAACGCCACGTCCGCGAGACGGCAGATAAGTACGGCGTGGAAATTACAGAATATCGCCCGAAGAAAAATATTGTGCTGGCGACAAGAGAGTATGGACAACCGTTTGTATCAAAAATAATGTCCGCCGGTTTGGAAGGCGTACAGAAGAAAAACATACCTCTGAGCATCGCGGATGAATATGCCGAAGCAGAGGACAAGGCGGCAAAATATGCGGAACTGTGCGAACGCTATCCGGGCTGCAAAACAACGATAAGTTTTCTTTGCTGCTGTAACGGCAAAGGCGAACCACGCCCGGAAATTCAGCTCGTAATCAACTCGTCCAAATATATGTTGGATTTCATCAAAGAAAACCCGCCGCAATTCAAGATAAGTAACCACTGCTGCGACGTTTGCAAAAAGGCCGTTGCGCACAACATCCAAAAAGGCTTTGACATGGTTATAACCGGCGAACGCCGAGACGAGGGCGGCATGAGGTCTGTGCCCAGAAAGGATAATACATCGCTCTGCTTCTCTCAGACGGCAAGCGGACAATACCGGCTCAAACCTCTGTACTATGTGTCCGATGCTGATAAGGGATGGTACAAGGACTACTACGGTATCCGCTACTCCGATGCTTACGAGGTTTACGGCCTGAAACGTACTGGCTGCTGCGGCTGCGCGATATCCGCGAAGGCAGTAGAAGAACTTGAAAAAATACGTCCCTACGAGCCTAATCTTGTAAAGGCCGCGTGGAACGTATTCGGGGACAGCTACCGGTATAGGGCGATGTACAACGAGTACAAGGCGAAAAGAAGGGAAGAAGAAAGGAAAAGAAAATGAAGAAGAAAAAACTACCCACCTACACCGTCCTGATCCGCACACCCGCCGGGACGCAGACCATTATTAAGACCAACGACTTTGCAAAAGCCAGACGGACATATGCCCAGTACAAGGGCTCATGCCGCCTCTGCATCGACGGGCGGGAGCTGCATATCCTTGAGGCGGACAGGCTCATGGACGACCACAGCGACAAAGTGATAGAGCAGATATTTATCCCGCGCCGCACGAAGAAAACCGAGGACATACACGCATTAAAGCCTGCCCGGTAACACGGGCAGGACTTGACCTTTTGCCGGGTGCGGCAATCACCCGGTCCTCCATTGATAGGGTGGCGGCAGGTGCGGCCAACGGGGAAACGCCCGCACCGCAAACCACCGCCCCCGGCAAAGGGCCAAGACATGATTATTAAAAAAGGAGGCCACCATGCAGCGGGTTCGACGTGATATATATTCCGGCGTGGTGCTGGAGCGGATCATATACTCCGTGGGCGACAGGACACAAAAGCCCTACCGCCCGCGGAAGCCGAGATTTAAAACGGACGAGGAAAGGGCACGGTTCAATGCCGAGGTAGCCCGCCGGGCCCATACCCGGATCATCAACGAGAACTTCACCCCGGCCTCGCTATACAGCACACTCACCCAGGACGACGAGCACGAAGTACACGATTTTAAGGATTTCCGCCGCCTCTGCGTCAATTTCCGCCGCCGACTGCTCTACGCCTACCCGGAGGCAAAAATCGTTATCTACATGGGGCGCGGCAAAAACACCCACCGCATACACGCCCACATGCTGACGGACGGAGTACCGGAGGAGGCCATACGCAAACAATGGACGCTGGGCAGCGTCAACCGCTGCGAGCACCTCCGGGCGCACATCCACTATGACGGCATAGACCACGGCCCCGATTATACGGGATTAGCCAATTATCTGTTTAGTCACTGGACGCCGGAGCAGGGCGGCCATCACTACATGGCAACCCGCAACCTTGCCCCCTGCGGCAGGGAGCAGACAAAACCAATAAAACGCAACTACACGCCGGCCAAACCGCCGCGCTCTCCGAAAGACTATATCCTCGTCGAGAGCGGCGCGACAGAGTTCGGCTTTACCTATTTCAAGTATGTCAAAATCCCGCCCAAGCGGCGGTGTTAAGCGGCGCAAAACGCAAGGCTTTTACCAGGGCCTTGTAAATGCGTCGGATTTTACGACGATATCAAAAAGGAGGTAAAAAACAATTGCTGAAAGATTACACCATGACCCTCAACCGGGCGGGTATACCAGTATGGCGACCTGCCCAGCCGGTAATAGGCAAAGAGGACGAGCACCAGACCGCCCTGACCAACTGGGCACGGATGATGCGGGCACAGTACCCGGCCCTGCGGCTCTACCACCACATACCCAACGGCGGCTTACGCGATAAGCGCACCGCTGCGCGACTGATAGGGCAGGGGGTACATTCTGGCGTACCCGATGTGTTTATCCCTACGGCACGGGGCGGCTACCATGGCATATACGTCGAGCTCAAAACGGGCGACAACCGTCCGACCCCGAATCAAAACGAGTTTATGAGCGGCGCCATGGCCGAGGACTACTATTGCGCGGTCTGCTACGGCTGGCCCTGCGCCGCCGCGGTGATTGAGAATTACCTGAGCATGCCGGCCTCCGGCTGGCGGGACGCAAACAAAGAACTGCCAAAAGAAAGAACACCGGAACCGCCGAAAGAAAGAGTGAGGTAGAGTAATGAAAACGTACACGCAAGCGGATTTTGACACCTTTGAAGTAGATAAGTTTGGTCGTAAGATATGCCCTGCTGGGGATTATACCGCCATAAAAGACTTTGTAGAGTATTGCGTCTTTGATAGGCATTGTCTCTTTGGTTCACAGTGCCGCTTTATTGAGTATTGTCGTTTTGGTGATGGATGCTACTTTGGTGATGGGTGTAGCTTTGGTGCTTATTGCTACTTTGGTTCGGGTTGCGAATTTGGCAAGGAATGCCACTTTGGTGAGTTGTGTGGCTTTGGCGAAAGGGGCACCTTTGGCGAGGGGAACAGTTTTGGCGAATGGTGTACCTTTGGGGAGTCTTGTAACTTTGGTGAGGGTTGTAACTACGAAAACGGTAAAGTGAAAAATGGTCACTATGTCGCTGTGGATAGGATAGACAACACCAACCGAAAAGCCTATTTTTACACAGATGAAAACGGCAATATGTTTGTCCGCGTCGGGTGTTGGTTTATGGATATGGTGGCATTTAAGGAGTGGGTGAAAAAAGCATACGCGGGAACAATCCGCGAGAAGATATATCTGGCGTCGTGTGATTTGGCAGAACTGATGTTGAAAGGCGGTAACGAGGAATGACACGTGAAGAAGCAGCAAACATACTTGACCCTGAAATAGATATTCAATACTTATTGGACTTTATTCGCGAGCACTATGGCAAACGTGGTGTGGATAGTGCACTTTTGTGTGAGTGTGTAGACGCTGAAGCTTGCCGCATGGGAGCGGAAGCCCTCCGCAAGGTTGATGCGCTTGCACTGGATGACAAACATGACGAGGGCTGCGCTTGGTGCAAGGCCGAATACACGATTATTGATGACGAATTTGCACAGCCAATAAGCCAGAAAATGATTAAATTCTGCTGGCATTGCGGTAGGAAATTGGAGGGCAACAATGAGAGCACTGTATAAACGCACGAAAGGTAAGGCGTCAAATGTGCAGGACAGACTATACCACAAGAACGTATTTTGCATATCAAACCGCTGGATACGCTGGGCAAAACGATATTTAAGCAAAGCGAACAGGAGGGTTGACAATGGCTAAAGAGTACATAGAACGAGAAGCGGCTAAGGCGCGCCTTAGAATGTGGATCACAGATTGCGTATTAGCCGGGGACAATGATGAGGCAGACTGTTTCAGGGACTGTATAGACCTCCTCGACAGCATCCCTGCCGCTGATGTTGCTCCGGCTGTGGAGCTTGAAGATTTGAGAGCCAAGTATCAGGCGCTCGTTGCAGAAAAAGACAAGAACAGCGGAGACACGGCCGAAACGTATACAACCGGGTATCGCTATGGTCACAGAAACGGACAGATTGAATTGCTCCAACAGATTTTGGGCATTTTCGATGGTGTAAGCGAGCTGGAGGAAACAAATGAGTAAAGAATATATAGACCGCGAAAAAGTGATATTGGCAGTAAGACACGCATGGGCAAAGGGGCTTGAGCCGACGCAATACATCGAGCAAATCCCCGCCGCCGATGTTATAGAGAAGAAACATGGATATTGGATAAAAAGGATAATAGAAAATGAAAAAGAGGATTATCCAATACGAAATGTGGATTATATTTGTTCAAGATGCGAAGGCTGCTGGCATGAGCCGCTGAAATATTGTCCTATGTGTTTGGCCGAAATGGATAAGGAGGAATAACAATGGTCAAGTACATCATCATAGGAGTAGTTATTGGTATGGCATTGTCCTTGTTGTTGGTGCTTATATGCGAACTGGTGTACGTATCACGGTTTACAGGGAAAGTGAAGCCAGAACCACCGAAGGAGGAATGAAGATGAAGCCGATTTATATACCTAAAGGAAAAGCAAAAGAGTACGGCGATTATGCTATCAACATTTACACGGGATGTCCTCACAGATGTTATTACTGCTTTGCCCCGTCAGTGTTAAGGAAAGATCGGGAACAGTTTCACACTAACATAAAGCCTCGTGATGGAATTGTGGAGGCAACTATTAAACAGTTAGAGCGGGAAGGAATCGCGGGCAAATTGATACACCTGTGTTTCACCTGTGACCCATACCCCACAGGACATGATACCACGGCGACACGGCAGATTATAAAGGCTATCAAGGCAAGTGGGAACCATGTTCAGATACTTACAAAGGGCGATGGGAGCCGTGACTTTGATTTGCTGGATGAAAACGATTGGTACGGTATTACCTATGATGGTATGTATGGCGGTGTATATATGCCAAGCGACAGGCTTATAGATGTGAAAGAAGCGCATGACTGGGGAATAAAAACATGGTGTTCTTTTGAGCCTGTAACGGATGCAGATCGGGTTTTGGAATGTATCGAGAACTGTTATGACATATTTGACAAGGTTAAAATTGGAAAATTGAATTACTATTCGTCAAATATTAACTGGAAACAGTTTGGGGAAGAAGCCGAACAACTATGCAAGCAACTTGGCATTGATTACTACATAAAAGAGAGCTTACGGGCAGAAATGGTCAAACCGCCAAAGGAGGAAAAATGAAACGAGTAATAGCAATAACAATATTAACCCTGCTGACCCTCGCCCTGTGCGGGTGCGGAAAGGCCGAAGCTGGTACTTACAGACTGCGAACGCTGGAAACGGGTGCATTGTATACGATATATGTCGATAACCTCACGGGCATACAATACCTAAAAACATACCAAGGCGGTGTGTGCGTAATGGTAGACGCAGCGGGAAGGCCGCTGATATGGGAGAGAGAAAAATGATAACGATCCACAACAACGAGGAGCCACTGTACAAGTTGGCGAAGGAAATACACGAAAACGCCGTTACTCATGGCTGGTGGGACGAGCCTCGCAACCTGCTGGAGATTGTCGCCCTTTGCCATAGCGAACTGTCCGAGGCGGTAGAGGAGTACCGCGCCGGCCGCGACATGATTTACCCCGGCGTGGGCGGCAAGCCCGAGGGCATCGCCGTCGAAATGGCCGATTGCCTTATTAGGATACTGGACTGGTTCGGTCATGAGGGGCTGGACGTGGACGAGATTATGCGACAAAAGATGGCCTATAATCGTGGGCGGCCCTATAAGCACGGAAAGAAGTGCTGAAATGAATGATAGAGAAAAGCGTTGGAGGGTTCAGGGACAACTCCGCCGGTGGGGAACACAGCAAACCTGTGCCGGAGAAAACAGGCCGAAATAGAGGGGAGGGGGGCATCAAAAAGCTAAATCAACCCTCCGTGGTACCGGGGCGGCCCATCGGAAAAAAAATTTTTCGATTTTTGAGATGCTTCAAAAATGAACGGCAATGGGGCGCCCCAAAACAACAAAACTACAAATAAACGGCGGCGGCAAATTGGTCATCGAAAAGATTTGTAAAATTACATCAAAAACGACGGTTTTTAATCCAAAAAGGAGGCGAAAAATTGAATCCGAAAAAAGCAACGCGGGAAAGGCGAGATGAGCGGGCAGCCGTGCGGCGACTGCTGATGTATTGGGGTAATGCAGAGCGCACGAGGACGGAAAAAGAGCGGTTGTTAATTAGCGTTGACGAGGAGATCGAAGCGCAATACGACCTTCACCCGCAGCAGATTACGGGCCTGCCGCACGGTACCGAGCTGTCGGACAGCACTCCGGCCACGGTGATAAAAGCTTCGCGGGAATTAAAAAGACTGCGAAAGAAGAAAAAACGGCTGGAAGACGAATTACAAAATCTCGACCATTGGGTGGGAATGATAGAATTTGAAGTGATGTGCTTGCCGCCGCTGGAATATGAGGCAATAAGACTGCGGTACGTTAAATACGGAGTGGCAAAAGGGGGATATTGGGAGCGGATAGCGCAGCAAATGCACGTCTCGATTGATTGGGCGAAGACCCTTGAGAGACAGGGGGTAGACAGGCTGATAGGCAGAATAGCAGCGTAAAGAGAATACCGTATAAGAGGGCTGACATAGCCCTCTTATATCATTATCCCAAACTTTGCCGCCAGCAGCTCCCGCCGCGCGTGGGGGATCGGTTTGACCCCGGCACACCACGAATGCACTGCGGCCTTGCTTACCTCACAGGCCTCGGCGGCCTGCTCCAACGTCAGGCCACGGGCCTTGAGTTGATCCCGCAAATACTCGCCGTCGCTGAGCACGGGAGCGCACCGGCCCTGCATATATGCAAGCTCCCACATGCCCTGTTGGTTGAGCGGCAGCGCGTGGTCGCCCTCGGTTATATCCTCTGCGCCTTGCAGCGCGTCCCGTATGGCTCTATCGACCTCCGGGGTGAGCTTGCGGTTAATAATCATATACCGCAAGCCCTCACCCAGCCCACGGATGGGCCACATATTAGCTGTCTGCACCCGGCAGTGCGCCCCGATGATGTCGGGGAGCTGCGCCGCCATTATACCATACGCCCGACCCAGGGCCTTAACTGTGTTGTCTGTCATGTTTTACATCCTCCTTTTTGCCGCCGGGCTTGTGACCGGCCTGCCGCATTACCGCCCTTGCGGGCGTCACTCTGCGTTATTTGTATATCTTGACCGTCTCCTGACCGTCTATCGCGGCGGTAGTATTTAATTCATTTACGGGCAAGCGCTTGATCACGGCTGTGCCCTGGTTGATGATGCATTCATACTTATAACGGTAGGTTCTGGTATCTACTGTCAATTCCCTCTTTACACGGTTCTCAAATGCTTTAGTCATTGCTTTTATCTCCTCTCTTGTTATGTCTATATTATATACCTGTCAGATTAAAAAGTCAACCAAAAAGATAAACAGAATAAAATAATAAGGCAAAAACCTTTTATGCGCGAACCGCACCGCACATCATGAAACCAAAACCTATTGTGTAACGAGATAAATAAAACTCAACACTTTCCCACACTCTTTATGTGCTATAATAATACCATCAAAAGGGCTGCGAAGAGCGGCCCTTGAGCATTTTGAGGGAGATGAGCGGCAATATGGCAAGCCGAGCCCTACATTTTTGCCAGTACCCTGGATGTAATGCGCTGACCGCCGGACGATACTGCGATGAGCACCGGACGGCGGGCGAACTGCGGCAGCAGGAGCAGATACACGCCCAGGACGAGCGGCGGGGCAGCTCCCGGCAGCGCGGATATGATGCCCGATGGAGCAAATACTCCCGCTGGTATTTGTCGGCCCCGGAACATCAACTCTGCGCCCTGCGGCTGGACGATGGCTGCACTATGGTGGCGCGGTGCGTGGATCACATAGACCCGCCTGACGGGCCGGGCGACCCGCGCTTTTGGGATACCACCAATCACCAGCCCGCCTGCATACATTGCAACAGCGTCAAAGGACACAAAAAAATCATAGGCAAATACAGAATTTGAGAAAGGAGGAGCCTATGCCGACAGGAAGAAAGCCGAGGCCATTAAAGCTCGTCGATAACGGCAAAAACCGGCATACCAAAGACACAATGGAAAACCGGGAGAATGGCGAACCTACCGGCTGCTCCGACAAATTAAAACCACCCAAAAGCCTGTCCCCGGAGGCGAAGAAGGAATGGAAAAGGGTAGTAAAGCTCTACCGCCAGCTCGACACCCCGATAATTAACGATCTGGACATATCCGCCCTCGCTGCCTACTGCGAGAGTGTGGCGATATACCAAAAAGCCGAGGCGGAATACCAAAACGGCCCGCTTATATACCGGGCGGCGGACGGCAAGCCAACGGAAAACCCATATATCACCATCATGCGCCGGGAGGGGCAGAATATCATAAAATACGCCGAGCAGCTGTGCCTGTCGCCGGTGGGCCGTGCTCGCATGGGTGTAGCAGCAGCGAAAAAAGCCGCAGAGAGCGACCCCATGGCCGCATATCTGAGCAAGTACGGTGGTTAACTCGAACAAGGCCCTCGAAGTTATCGAGTTTGTACAGGCCCTTAAACATACCGGCGATTTTTACGGCAAACCCTTTGTGCTTTTACCATGGCAGATAGAGGTCATAAACTCCGTATACGGCACCGTGACCGCCGAGGGCATGCGGCAGTACCGCATGGCATATTTGGAGATCGCCAAGAAAAACGGCAAGACCGAACTTATTGCCGCGCTGAGCTTGTATCACCTGGTCATGGACGCACCGGGCGGCGAGATATACTGCGGCGCCGCAGACAGGAACCAGGCATCAATAGCTTTTAACGCCGCAAAGAGCATGGTGGAGCAAAGCGAAGTATTGTCCAAGATAATCAAAATCAAAGACAGCACGAAGGAAATGCTGAATCTCCGCACACACAGCCGCTTTAAAGTGCTGTCGGCAGAGGCGGCGACCAAACACGGCCTTAACCCCTCCGTGGTCATCATAGATGAACTACACGCCCACCCCAAGCGGGACTTGTGGGACGTGCTGACATTTGGTACGGGTGCTGCACGGAATGAGCAGCTCATATGGTGCATCACCACCGCGGGCGACGACCCCGACCGCAAAAGTGTGGGTTGGGAACAGCACGAAATAGCAACAAAGGTGCTGAGCGGCGAACTGACAGACCCGGCGTTTTACGCCAAAATCTATACCGTCCCTGAGGACGCGGACATATACGATGAAACAAATTGGTACTTAGCCAATCCCTCGCTGGGCGTATCCATCAAAATTGAGAATGTGCGCAGCGAGGCGATAAAGGCCCGAAACAGCCCGGCGGCAGAGAAGCTCTTCCGGTGGCTCCGGCTCAATCAATGGATCTCGCTTAAACGCACCGGCTGGCTGCCCATCACCCTATGGGATGATACCGAAGGGGGCTGGCATAAATCCGATATGCTGGGGCGGCCCTGTTATGTAGGCATAGACCTGTCCAGCACCACCGACCTGACCGCCGTGGCGGCCCTTTTCCCACCGCTGCCGGAGGAAACGGAGTGGCGCTTTTTTGTGGATGCGTGGATCCCGGAGGAAAACATGCGGGAACGGGAGCACCGGGACCACGTGCCTTTTGGCAAATGGGTGCAGGCGGGGCATATGCACGCGACCCCCGGCAACTGTGTGGACTACGCCTATATTGCCAACTATCTGGACAAGCTCATGCTGGACTATGACATCAAATATATTGCGGCGGACGAGTGGCGCATAGATTCCCTGCGCCCCCTCATGCAGCAGGAGGTTGCGGCGCAGAAGATAATCACCATACCCCAGACCATGAGCGGCATGTCCCCAGCAATGAAGGAAATTGAGCGGCTTCTACGCGAGGGCGAAATGACCCACGAGAGGAACCCTTGCGGGCGCTGGGCGTTTGGCAATGTAGTAGTAGCCCAGGACGGCAACGAGAACATAAAACCCATGAAAAACCGGAGCATAGAGCGGATAGACCCGATGTGCGCCCTGATAGACGCGATGGCGGCGGCGGTAAAACTGGAACCCAAGCGCAGCGTATACGAGCACCGCGGCCTGAGAATAGTGTGAGGTAAACAGTGAAGAGATTTAAACTTTTTGGCAAAACATACGAAATACGGGCGGCGGACGTTAAAACACTGCCCTCCGTATCAGATGATAGCGCATGGCAGATGTACCTTGCAGGGCAGGGTTACGCCATAAGCGCAGAGGGGGCGCTGCAGGTCGCGGCGGTATTCAGGTGTGTTGACCTGATAAGCAAGACCATGGCGGCGTTGCCCCTGCACATGTACAAAAATGCCGGGGAGGGCAAACAAAAGGCACGGGATCATCCCCTGTATAAGCTGTTGTATGTGCTGCCCAACCGCACCACCACGGCGTATGAGCTTATGCAAATGCTTGTGGCAAACATGCTGCTCACTCGCGGCGGGTATCTCCGCATAGTGCGGGACAGATACGGCTTTGTGCGACACCTCAAAAATCTGCCCACCTCCTGCTGCTCGGAAGTGTACACCAACCGGGAAAACGGGGAACAGTATATATACGTCACCTATGACGGCATAACAGAAACGCTCCGGGAGGGCGATTTTGTCTTTATTCCCGGTTTTAGATTTGGCGACCGCACGCCGGAAGACCCAATGACCATAGCCGCAAGCGTGCTGGGACTGAATAACAGCATGACACAATACGCGCAAAGGGGCTTTTCCGGTACTTCCCCCGGCGGCTATATAACCTATCCGGGGCAACTCTCCGATACGGCATACGAGCGCTTCAAAAAGGACTTCCAGAGCAACTACGGCGGCGCAGAAAACGCCGGGAAATGGATGTTTCTGGAAAACGGCTCCACGGCGCAGCCGTGGGACAGGGACATGTCAAAGACACAACTCCTTGATAGCCGCAAATGGGCTGTAACCGAGATATGCCGCATTTTCGGCGTTCCCCCGCACATGTGCATGGATCTGGAAAAGGCCACCTTTTCGAACATCGAGCAGCAGAGCGCCGAGTTTGTACGTGACTGCATAAATCCCCTATCCGTGCGTATAGAGCAGGCCCTTTACCGTGACCTGTTGAGCGAGGCGGAGCAGGCGAAGTATTATTTTAAATTCAACACAAACAGCCTGCTGAGGGGCGACACCGCCACCCGCACGAGCTACTACAACACCATGCGGCAAAACGGCGTGATGTGTGCTGACGATATCCGCGAACTGGAGGATATGAACCCCATACCCAACGGGCTGGGCAAGATATATTTTATCAACGGCAACATGCTGCCGCTGGAAAACGCAAAACTCAACGCGCCTAAAAGCGCGCAAGCGAAAGGAGCATCCCTGAAAAATGAATAAATTTTGGGAGTTTAAGGCTCTCGGCAACGCCGGTGAGCTTTTTTTGTACGGAGAGATCAGCGATACGTCATGGTGGGGCGACGAAATAACCCCTGCGCAATTTCAAAAAGAATTGGCGGCGCTGGGGGATATATCCACCCTTGATGTGTATATCAACAGCCCCGGCGGGGACATCTTTGCGGGATTTAGCCTGTACAACATCCTCAACCGCCACCCGGCGGCAAAAAACGTGCATATAGACGGCCTCGCCGCATCCGCCGCATCAGTGGTTGCCATGGCGGGCGATACCATCAAAATGCCCGAAAACGCCACGTTGATGATACATAATGCATGGACATACGCCGGCGGCGGGGCGGAGGACTTACGCAGGACCGCCGACGAGCTCGACCGCATCAATGACCAGATAGCGGACATATACGCCGCCCGCACCGGCAAGGAGAAGGACGAGATATCCGCCCTTATGACAGCAGAAACGTGGATGAGCGGCACCGAAGCGCTTAATATGGGCTTTGTAAACGAACTCATCGAAAACAAAAAGGTCGCGGCTTGTGCGGATACCGAAAAGTGGTTTGCGCTGTACAAGCACGCGCCGAAGGAACCGCCGGAAAACAGGGAGCCTGACAACGGGGGAGCAATCCAGCCCGCAGCAGATATAAACACCGCACTGCAGGAGCAGCGCAAGAGATTCAGAGCGACTAAACTAAAAATTTTGGAGGTATAAGTAACCGATGAAGAAACTCTACGAAATGATGCAGGATCGCGCAAATGTCGCAACCCAGATGCGCGAAATAATGAACAAATTTGAAGACGGCGTGATGGACGCGGAATCCACCGAGACCTATAACCGGCTCGAAAAGGAGTTTGACACGCTCAACGCCAACATAATCCGCGAGCAGAAGCAGCTCGAGCGGGAACGCGCCGCCGGTGAAGTGATCGACAAGCTGGGCGACAAGAAGGACGAGCACATTAAAGTATTTGCCCGTGCACTGCAGGGCGATCCCGAGTCCATAACCAGGTACAAAAACACCACCATGACCCTTGGCACAAACGCTACCGCCGGTTATCTGACCGCACCCGTGGAATTTGTCAACCAGCTCATAGCCGGGCTCAAAAATGACATGTTTATGCGCCAGATATGCAACGTTGTGGGCCCCATAGGTCAGGCACAGAGCCTTGGGTATCCCAGCCTGACTACCGATGCGTCTGATGTGGCATGGACAACCGAGGTGGCGGCAGCCCCCGAAGAGGCGACCATCGCCTTCGGCCGCCGCGAATTTAAGCCCCAGCGCCTTGCCAAACTGATTAAGATATCCAAGACCCTCATGCGCCACGCACCCAGCCCTGATCAGACCGTGCTTGACCGCATATTGTACAAGATCGAGGCGGCGCAGGAAAACGCCTTTATGAGCGGAACGGGCACTAACCAGCCTTTGGGCATCTTTACCGCCTCTGACAGCGGCATAGCCACCGGGCGCGACGTTACCGCCGCTTCCGCCACCGCCGTGGCCACCGACGACCTGATAGAGTGCAAATACGGCGTGAAGGGCCAGTATATGCGCGGGGCCTCCTGGGTAATGCACCGCGACCTCTGCAAGATGATCGCAAAGCTCAAGGACAGCGACGGCCAGTATATATGGCAGCCCTCCGTGCAGGCAGGACAGCCTGATATGCTGCTGGGCGCTCCCGTATATATGTCCGAGTACGCGCCTAACGCCGTAGCCACGGACAAGTACGTGGCAGTATACGGCGACTTTAAAACCGGCTATTGGGTATGCGACAGCGACGGCCTCTACATACAGGTGCTTAACGAGCTGTACGCCGTCAACAACGAGATAGGCTACGTTGTCGAGTACTATGGCGACGGCGCACCCGTAGTAGGCGAGGCGTTCAGCCGCCTGAAGATGAAGGCGAGCTGATGAAAATCAAAATGTTGACCTTAGCAGCCGGGCCGGAGGGAGTAACCCCGCCCGGCTCCATCATTGACATAGACGAGGCAACGGCGCGGCAGCTCATCAGGGGCTGTTACGCCATAGCCATGGAGGCTGACAATGGTAATAACAAGACAACCCCCAGCAGTGGAACCGCTAAGCCTCGAAGAGGTAAAACTGCATCTGCGGAATAACCCCGGCGATACCAGCGAGGACAAGGATATAATAGCTCCTCTCATAAGCGCGGCCCGCGAATATTGCGAGAACTATTGCGGGAAGTCATTTGCGGAGCAGTCCATAACCGCTTACCCGGAGGTGAGCGGCACTGTGACACTCCCGCGTGGCCCCGTGATAAGCGTGGACAGCGTTACAGTGGACGGCGAGGCGGTGGAGTATACCGCAGACGTGCGCCGCGGCACCGTGACGGTAAACAAGCCCGGCGCAGTCATAACCTACACCGCAGGATACGAGGAGACACCCTACCTTGTGCGACAGGCCATGCTCCTGCTCATAGGCCATTGGTACACCAACCGGGAGGCTGTGATACAGGGTTCTACGACCGAGATAGACATAGCGGTTCGCGCGATGCTGAATCAATATAAAGGCTGGTGGTTTTGATGGCAATTAAAGCTGGAGCAGGCGAAATGCGAACGAAAATCACCATAAAAGCGCCGGAATACAGCATCAAAGCCGGATTCAGCGCGGAAAGCTTTAAAAATGTTTTCCCCGGCCCCGTGTGGTGCAAGTGGGTGAATGCCCACGGTACGGAGGTATATCAGGCGGAAGAACTGCACTTGCGGCAGCCCGTGACCATAACCATGCGCTACTCGCCCCTTGTGACCGTCGAGTGCCGCATATGGCATGAGCGGGATGCCGAGCCTTACGAGATCATCAGCATAGACAACATAGGCGACCGCCGGGAATTTTTGGAGATTAAGGCTCAGAGGGTGGTGACGGCATGACCATAGCGGAGATACTCAAGGATGGATACACCGTATGCCACCCGCCCTACATGGGCGACCAGCGCAGCTATATCACGTATCAGTGCATGGGCCAGATCGGGACGCTATACGCAGAGGGCGCAGAAAAGGAAACGGGCGTGATGTACTCTGTGGATTACTACACCGACACTCCCCCGTTCGAGCTGGCTATAAAGGATATCAAGGGCAGGCTCGCTGCGGCAGGCTGGAGTTGCACTGTGGACGCGGAAATATACGAAGTGGACACGGGACTGTACCACATTGCCATGACCGCGGTGGGCGTAGGAGGGATATATGGCTAACGTTGAGTTTTCCGGATTTGATGAGGTGGAGGCGGCCCTAAAAGGCGTAAGGGACGGCATGGACGAACTAAACGACGAACTGATGAACGATGGCGCAGACTATGCAAAACAGGAAATCGAACGGGCCATATATCAGTATGGCGAATATCGTACCGGCTCTCTGCTACGCTCTATCAAAAAATCAAAAGGCAAGGATAAGGACGGCTCCCGCTATGTTATGGTGAAGCCCACAGGGAAAAACGACAGCGGCGCGTCCAATGGGCAAGTGGCATTCAGCCGCAACTATGGGCGCTCTAACGACCCCGGTTCCCGTTTCTGGACAATAGCCGAGGAACGCGCAGTAAAGAAATTTGAGGAAATTTTGAACCAAAAGGTAAACCTATTTTTTAAGCAGAAAGGATTGGATTAAATGCCTACTTTTGATCTCAGAGGAATAAAAATCGGCAAATATATAAACACCGAGGGCACTATCACTTATGAAACGCCCATAAGTATGGGCGATGCCATGAGCGTGGAGCTGAACCTGACCGCTGCCGAGGGCAGACTGTACGCCGAGAGCCGCCTTGCCGAGTACAAGAAACTCATAACCGGCGGCACTGCCAGCGTTGGAGTGAAATACATCACCGACGAGGCACAGAAACTGCTTTTTGGCATGAGCGAAAATACGCGCAACGTAGGAACAAACACCTCACAAAAGAGCCTTAAAGCCACTGCGAAGGACATTGCGAAGTATGTCGGCATGGGCTTTTACGCCCCGGACGCTATTGACGGCACGGACAAATATACCGCCGTCTTTGTGTACAAGGTGCTTTTTGGCGCACCCGGCTATGTATACGCCACAAAAGGCGACAGCATCACCTTCCAGACTCCCACGACCACGGGCGAGTTTTTAGCAGATGACAGCGAGGACAAGAATATCATGGAGATTGCAATACTGGCAAGCGAAAGCGATGCGGTAGCGTGGATAAACAAGTGCTTCGGCGCGTCATAAAAGGAGAACGGCATGGATATAAGACTGAAAACCGCAAAATACACCTTTGACGGACAGGAAATGACCCTCTGCTGCAACATGAATGTGCTGGCGGACGTGCAGGAAATGTTTGACGGCAATATATCAAAAGCGCTCAGGAGCGCTACGACAAAGACAATCGTGTGCTTTTTGACTGCCATGATAAACGACTATCTTGACAGCGAGGGCTCCGACAAGTCTTATACCGTGAAGCAAGTGGGGCGGCTCATACCGCCCTCACAGCTTTCGGGCGTAACGTCGCTCGTGATGGACCTGACTGCAGCGGCGCTTCGCGGCGATGAGGAAGCGGAACCAAAAAACGCGAAAACCACGCGGAAGACGAACCCATAAATTTCGCGTGGTATCTTACGGTATGGGTGATACGATTCGGACTGAGTGAAAGGGAATTCTGGAAAACGGCCACGCCGTACAGGATAGCAAGAATAATCAAAGAATATGCAAAAATACAGGGCATAACGCAGGAGAAAACTAAAAGCCTATCCGCATTTTTGAGAGGTACGTAAATGCCGAGCATAAGAACGAAATTTATAGCCGAAGGGGAAAAGGAATATAAAGAAGCACTGAAAAGCATAGATAATGGCATGAAAGTGCTGCAATCGGAATCAAAAAAGCTGGCGGCGCAGTTTGAGGATAATGCCGATTCCGCCGAGGCGTTGAACGCAAAAAACAAAAACCTCGACGAAAGCGTGTTGAACCTGAAAGACAAACTGGAATTGCAGGAAGAGTGGCTAAAGAAGGTGGGCGCGGCCTATGGCGAGGCCGACGAACGCACGATGCGCATGAAAAAGGCCGTGAACGACACCGAAACGGCGCTCATAAAAGCCGAAAAAGAGCTGAAAAACAACACGGAAGCCTTGAAAGAGTACGGCGATGGGGCTGATAATGCGGGGGACAACAGCAAGGGGCTGGGCGATGCGCTCGACGAACTGGGCAGCAAATTTGGAATAAGCCTGCCGGACAACATCAAGGGAACCCTCGACGGGATGGTGAAGATAGACGGTCAATCCATGGCGCTGATAGGCACGTTTGCGGCGGTAGCCGCCGCGATAGTGGTGGTAGAAAAAGCGCTTATCGACTTGACGGTGCAGCAGGCAGAATGGGCCAAAGAAATCGAGAGCGGTTCATCTCAGCTTGGCATGTCCACCGAATCATATCAGCAGCTCGATTATGTAATGCAGTCCGTGGGTTACTCGATGGATCAGGCTAAGGGAGACCTTTCCGCCCTTGCAGAGAAAGCACAGGACGCCGCCGGCGGCTCCGGCGAAGCGGCGGAAATGTTCGACCGCCTCGGCGTATCGGTGACAAACACCGACGGTACGATGAAATCACAGGCACAGCTATTTGCAGAAGTATACAACGCATTGGCACAAATGTCTGATGTTACCGAGCGAAATGCAATAGCATCTAAACTGTTGGGCACTACCGGTGAAGAGGCTGTTATCCCCATGCTGGAGAAATACGGCATGGCACTGGGACAGGCGGCCTCGGCTGCTCCAATAGTGAGCGATGAGAATATACAGAGGCTTTCCTCGCTCAGCGACGCGCTGGGAGAGTTTGAAAACAGGATAAACACGGCAAAAAGCAACGTTGCCGCCGAGTTTGCCCCGTCTCTTGAACAGGTGCTACAGGTAGTGGGCGACCTTGCCACTAAATTTGCCGAATTTGCAGCGGATACCGGCCTTGTGGAAATGTTCGGCAAGCTTTTAGAAGTGGTAGCAAATCTCCTGCAAGAGCTGGAACCGTTACTTGATATACTTAGCCAGCTAAAACCAGCTTTTGATGCGATAAACGGCGTACTGTCCATGATTGCAGATGCGATAAATATAGTCGCCAATGCGGTGGACGTACTGGTAGATGCGCTGGAATATTTATTTTCGTTCGGCCAAAAGGACTTTGACACCAGTCATATACAAAATATTGCCAATGTTTTGAATGGCACTAACAGCAGTTTCGGGCGCTGGGTAGGCAGCGTGGCATATAACGCCGCCGGCACCGACAACTGGCGCGGCGGCCTGACTTGGGTGGGGGAGAACGGCCCGGAGCTGGTCAACCTCCCAAAGGGAAGCCAGGTGCTCACCAACCAGGAGAGCCGCAGCGTGGGCGGCGACACATTCAACATCAGCGTCAATATGTCGCAGATAAGCGACATACAGAAGCTCATCGACATGGCGAACAACTACCGCCGCAGCGTGCGGATGGGATACGGAGGATAATAGATGGCGACATTAGCAGATTTGCCGCTCGGGGCAACAATACTCATCCCGGTAGGCACCGAAGAAAACAGGCTATGCGAAGTGGCTGATAAAAATAACCTCGTATCCGGCGGAGCGGTGCTGGTATACAAAAATGCATACGAAGAATCGGAGTTTGGAAACTCGACCCTATACCCGAACGGAACACTGGATAACCTTATAAAAAATACGATATTCAACAGTTTCCCGCAAGCGCTGCGCGAGAAAATGTTAAACGTCACCTTCGCGCTCGAAGGCAGCGGCAGCATAACCCGCAAAATGTTTGCCCTGACCTATACTATGGTGGGCTTTGGGGATAACAACGGAGTTGCGGAGGGCAAAGCGCTCCAATTATACACGAGCAACACCAGCAGGGTTAAAACCCTTGACGGCTCGGCAGCCAAATGGTGGCTCTCGTCGCGCAGCAGTACCCCCTACTCGCGCTACGTCCTCACCGATGGCACCGCCTTCACCAACTACCCGTCCAACTTCTACGGGGTTGTCCCCGCTTTTGTAATCCCCCAATCAACACAACTGGAGGATGCCCAAAACTCCGATGGCAGCTACTACATAAAGGATCTGCTCCCGAACGATAAAATAACCGCAACGGCGACAAAACCAAAGAACACATACGCCGGAAGCTGGGAGACCGTAAGGTTCGAGTGGACGTACAAAAGCGAAAACAGCATCCCACAGAAAAAATACGAACTGCAATACAAAGACGCGTCACATACAGAATGGACGGAGCTGCAAACAGGAGAAACGGCAAACACATACGCCGACATACCGCCGAATACCTTAGTTGCGGGAACCGTATACTGGCGTGTGCGCTGCACTAATATTTATGATGCCGTATCCGCATGGAGCACGGAAGTATCGTTTACGGCTCAGGGCAAACCATCCACACCGACGGTATCCGCAACGGCAAGCCCGAGGCCGGTGATAACGTGGACAGGCGAGGGGCAGCTTGCCTATCAGGTGAAGGTAGACGATGCGGTGCTCCGCACCGCTTACAGCACTGACGGGCGGTATAAGGTTAAAGAATATCTGGCTGATGGCGCGCACATAGCCGCAGTGCGGATACAGAACGAATACGGCCTTTGGAGCGATTGGGGAACGGCTGAATTTACCGTTGCCAACACCCCGGGCGCGCCAATAACACTTTTTGCCGCGGGCGGCGAAAAAGCGACCCTTGCGTGGACGGAAACGGATCACAAAACTTACTATATCTACCGCGATGACATACCAATAGCAAAAACCACGGCACACACATACTCCGACCAAATGGCCATAGGGACGCACAAATATAAAGTGCGCGGCGTTACTGGAGACAGTTACTCCATGTCCAATGAGGTCACGGTCACGCTTTCGGTAGACGCGCCGGAGATAGCGGCGCTGGGCGAAATGCAATGGTTGCGGCTGGAATATTCCACCGCGCAGAATAGCCCGCTGGGCGTGTCGACGTATCAGGATGTAGCGTATCAGTTTTACGCCGGGCGGCGGTATCCCGTGGCTGAGACCTCGCAGCAAATAACCAAAATATACAGTTTTAACGCTGCCTTTAACGATGCGGCGCAGGCAGCGGCTTTTGAGGGGCTGCTGGGCAAGACCGTGATATACAGAGATCAGCACGGTTGCCTGTTCACCGGCCCACTGATGGGCTTCGAGCTGAGCATAGACCAGTTTTTCAGGGCGTTTACGTGCAGCGTGCAGCAGACAGACAACAAAGAGAGGATCGAGCATGATTGATGCGATGAGCGTAGTAGCCAGCCGCTTTGAAGTGATACGCAACGGGGCTGTTACAGAGTACGATCTGACGGCGGTGGGAGATAGCTATCCCACCGTCACCATGGCGGCCGACGGCGAAATAAAAACCTCCTTACACGGAGTGTTTGAGCACAACGATAATGTGGATTATCTTAACGACGAGATAAGGCCGTACTACATCAAGGATGGCATAGAGTATCCTCTCGGCGTATACATGATAGGCACGCTGACCACCAAACACACCAAATACGGCAAGGACGAGGACACCATAGAGGCATACGACCGGGCGCTGAGGCTCAAACAGACCAAAACCGAGACCCGATATTATGTTGCGGCGGGGACGCCATACATGACTGCGATACAGGGCCTTATCCGGGGCGCCGGAATACCGCGCATACAGATGGACGATTGCGAGGACACTCTTGCCACAGACCGTGAGGATTGGGAAATAGGCACAGAATACCTGACCATTATCAATACCCTGCTGTCCGAGATAAACTTTTCGGATATTTGGTTTGATTTTGATGGGGTGGCCCGCCTTGAAAGGTACGAGGCCCCGTCCAGCTCCAACATAGACCGGGAGTATCGGGACGACGAATATAGTATTATCGCCCCGGAATACACAGAGGAAATGGACATATATGAGGCCCCCAACGTTTTCATCGTCAACGTATCTAACCCTGACTATGACAACCCCATGACCGCAACGGGCATAAATGACAGCATGATCTCCGCTTTGTCCACGGTACGCAGGGGGCGGCGCATATTGGCGACGCCGGTTGAACTGGATAATATAGCAAGCCAGACGGCGCTGCAAAAATACGCGGATAATCTTGCTGTGAAATCCATGCTTACAACGCAAAAAATCAAATTTTACACGGCCGTAAACCCGGCCCATGGCGTAGGAGATGTTATCGCGCTGTATAACGGGGAGCTGGTAGGCGTGTACGAAGAAACCGACTGGAAAATAGAAATACGCCCTGGCGCCCTCATGGAGCATCAGGCAAAAAAGGTGGTGTTCGTGTGATATATCAGGAGCAGGAAGCACTGTTTTTACAAAAGCGCAGGCCATCAGCGGCGAAATTTGCCTCTGTGGTGGCGGTGTCCGGCGGCAAAGCCACGCTCAAATTTGACGGAGAAACTACCGCTACACAGAAACGCTATAAATATAACGCCGCGCTCTCGTTGAAAGCGGGCGACCGGGTAAAAGTGAATAAAATATCCGGCACTTATGTCATAGAATACAAACTGTAGGAGGGCGACTATGCTTACAGGCATTATACGCGGGCAGAGGCTTATGCTGCGTACACCACTTGTGGTGGCGGACAGCATAAACTATCTGACTGCAAAATTTGCGTTTGACGCCGACTGGAAGGGCCGCGTTATCACGGCCTATTTTGTATGCGGAGATAAGACCATAACCGCGGAGCTCACAAGTGGCGAAATCACTGCAGAGCAGGGAATAAACCTCACTGCAGGACGCTGGGAACTGAAACTATCCGGCATAAAGGCCGACAGCCGCGTGACCGCGGGCCCGGTATGGTTTGACGTACTGCCGTTCGGCGCTGCGGATGGCGAACTGCCGGATATATCCCTGACGCAGTACGAACAACTCCTTGCAAAAATCGGCGACATGGACGATCTGACCACCGCGGACAAGAATACCCTTGTAGCGGCCATAAACGAGGCAGCGCAGAGCGGCGGCGGTTCCGGCGGCGGGGGATTGCCGGCGGGCGGAACGCCGGGGCAGGTACTCACTCGAACCGCAAGCGGCTCGGCGTGGCAGGACGGCACTCCCGGCCCCGTCGGTCCCCAAGGCCCCGAAGGCAAGAAAGGCGATAAAGGCGACACAGGAGCCGCGGGAGCAACGGGCCCCACTGGCCCCAAAGGTGAACAGGGTATCCAAGGGCCCAAAGGCGACCCCGGAGACAAGGGAGACACGGGTCCCAAGGGCGATACGGGAGCCACAGGCGAACGAGGCCCCGCAGGAGCGCACTATACGCCCTCTGTGACCGCTGACGGCGATTTGTCGTGGAGTAATGACGGCGGGCTGGATAACCCCGCCACAGTCAATATACGGGGGCCACAGGGCGCACAGGGAGCCAAGGGCGATACGGGCGAAGGATTTGCCGTGTTGGGCTATTACGCTTCCCTCTCCGCATTGCAAGCCGGAGTATCTAACCCCTCCGCTGGTGACGCTTACGGCGTGGGCGCGGGCGAACCGTATGATATATATATCTGGGACGGCGTAAACTCCAAGTGGGTAAACAACGGCCCCTTGCAGGGCGCAAAAGGTGAGCAAGGCCCCACTGGCCCTAAAGGCGATACGGGCCCCAAGGGCGACCCCGGCGTGAAGGGTGACACTGGAGCCAAGGGCGAACAAGGCCCCACGGGCGAAGCTGCCGGATTCGGCACACCTACCGCCACGGTGACTACCCTTGACGCGGGAACCCCCGCTACTGTAGAAGTGACAGCTTCCGGCGCAGATACCGCAAAGGTATTTGCCTTTAAGTTCGGCGTTCCCAAGGGAGAAAAAGGCGCGACAGGCGACCCCGGCGCGAAGGGCGATACGGGTGAGCAAGGCCCGCAGGGTATCCAAGGCCCCAAGGGCGCGGACGGCCCCAAGGGCGACACCGGCCCCTATTTCACCCCCGCCGTCTCTGCCGAGGGCATAATCTCATGGAGCAATAACGGCGGGCTGGATAACCCCGCAAGCGTCAGCATCAAAGGCCCGCAGGGGGAAAAGGGCGACACGGGCGCGCAGGGCGCACAGGGCGAACAGGGCCCCGCAGGCCCTAACGAGATAAGCACCGATACCGCAACCGCGCTGAACGGCCTGTTAAAGGGCAACGGCTCAACCGTACAGGTGGCACAATCTGGCGTTGACTACGCCACCCCCGCCACAGATACCGTTGTCACGGCCTCCGCGTCTGCGTGGAGCGATAATACTATAACGCTGTCCGTTACTGGCGTTATGGTTGATTCAAAGCTGGAAATCGGGCTAAGCGACACCGCCACGGATGAACAGTACGCAGCGGCAACGGCAGCGCAAATACGAGCCACGGGCAGTGGCAACGGAACGGTGACGCTAAAAGCGGCAACCGCGCCTACAATTGACCTGCCTATAATCATAAGGAGGCTTAGCTAATGGGCATTATATCAAGATTCCCGGCTGGCGCAACTAAACCTTATATAGAGGAAATCTATAACTCGGATGGACAACTTATTGATGCAAAAATGTATGGGTATAAGGCTATAAGGGATGGTGCGTTTTCGGATTGCACCAACTTGGCCTTAACCACCCTACCGAGCGGAATTACTAATATTGGCGTTGGTGCGTTTTCGAATTGCACCAGCTTGGCCTTAACAACCCTACCGAGCGGAATTACTAATATTGGCGTTGGTGCGTTTTCGGGTTGCACCAACTTGGCCTTAACAACCCTACCGAGCGGAATTACTAATATTAATAATCGTACATTTTCGGGTTGCACCAACTTGGCCTTAACCACCCTACCGAGCGGAATTACTAATATTGATGATAGGGCATTTTCGGGTTGCACCAGCTTGGCCTTAACCACCCTACCGAGCGGAATTACTAATATTGGCAATAGGGTATTTTCGGGTTGCACCAGCTTGGCCTTAACAACCCTACCGAGCGGAATTACTAATATTGGTGATGGTGCGTTTTCGAATTGCTCAAGCTTAGTTTCACTGACTTTTGAAGGTACGCCAGAAAGCATAGGGGGCAGCGCATTTTACGGTTGCAGCAACTTAACCACCATCAACGTACCGTGGGCAGAGGGTGCGGTAGCAAATGCGCCGTGGGGAGCGACAAATGCAACTATAACCTACGGGTATACGGGCTAAAACACGAGAAAGGAGCCGCAAGGCTCTTTTTTCATAATTAAAAAAACAAAAACAAAGAAAGGAAAAAATCAAAATGAAGAAACTCACTTGTATCCTCGCGGTAATGCTCATGCTGTGCATTTGCACCATAGCCTACGCCGCAGATCCCGTAACTCTGGATATAACCGCGCTGGACTACCAGACCGGCAAGGCGGTATCCAAGACCTACGTCAACAACGAGCTGTTTAGGCTTAAGGTGGACATAGGCATACCCCGGTTTTACGACCTGACCGATATGGAGCTTATAATCGAGCTGGACGGCGTAAAGCTGGACGCAAACGACCTGAGATTGGAGGCTGGCACATATTACCTGAGCGGCATAGTTACCGACCAGCCCGCCGCCCTCCGCGTCACCGTCAAGGACAAGGCCTACGAAAACGCCACCACGGCAGAAGAACTCTACAACGCCATGCAGAAAAACAGGACTGTGAGCAAAACCTACTATTTTAACGCCGCACAGCCCGCCGAACAGCCCATTGCAAAAAATCCCGTGGTGATACCCAAGACCGGCGGCGCCTCCGTCCTCGCGTATGCGGTATCCATAGCCCTGATAGGGTTCGGCCTTGCGGTGGCAGGTAAACGCAGATGAGCAGAGTAACAGGCTTCATAGAATACCTCGAAAGTCATGTCGGGGATATGTACGTCTGGGGTGCGCAGGGGCAGCAGGTTGACAGCATGAGCGACCCCTACGCATGGATAGAACGGCGCGAAACCAGCGACACGAATTACAACCGCGCCGTGAAATTCATGGAGAAGGCCGAAAAACGGCCTCTCTACGCATTCGACTGTTCTGGCCTCATCGTACACTACATCAGCGACATAAAGCACTGGATGAAGGGCGACACCAACGCCCAGGGGCTTTACCGTATGTGCGGCGAAAACAGGGGCTACGCCGGGAAAACCCCCATGTGTGCGGGCGACCTCGTATTCAAGTACAGCGAAAGCAGCAAGAAAATGGTTCACGTCGGCGTATATGTCGGCGACGGCTACACCATAGAGGCGAAAGGCCGCGACGATGGCGTATGTAAGCGCAAACTGTCCGATGGCAGCTGGACGCACTGGGGGCGGCTTGCCATGCTCCAGCAGGAGGAAGAGAAGGAGGAGGTAAAGGTACGGAAAACCATAACCCTGACAAGCCCCATGATGCGGGGGGACGACATCAAAGCCTTGCAGACTGCCCTTAACGCCCTGGGCTATGAAGCGGGCGATCCTGACGGCATAGCGGGCAAAAACACCATTGCGGCGATACAGCGGTTTGCGCAGGACTACACCGCCGCCGAACTGCCGGATATATTGCAAGCTACTGTATCCGTGGACGGCAAAATCTATGTAGGCACACTAAAAAAATAAGGAGGAACACCCATGACCAAGGAATGGATATGGGCAATAGTAACGGGACTGAGCGGCATTTTGCTGGGCTGGATTGCCCACATAAAAACCGCAAGGAAAGACGCGGTTGACGCGGCGACACACGACACCGCCGTTGACACCGCGCTTAAATCGGACGTGGACTACATCAAGCGCGGCGTGGACGATATCAAACTCGATATGCGGGCGCAGACCAGCAAGGTCGAGGGCATAGACCGCCGCGTGACGCGGGTGGAGGAAAGCGCGAAAAGCGCCCACCACCGGCTGGACAGGCTTGAAGCACACAACAACTAAAGGAGGAAAAGAAAATGAAACTCTCGAACAAGGTATACGACATTCTCAAGGCAATCGCCCTGATCTGGCTCCCCGCCATAGGCACCCTCTATTTCGCCCTTGCGGGTATCTGGAACCTTCCTTATCCTGAGGAGATCGTCGGCACCATCACCGCCGTTGACACGTTCCTGGGCGCGGTGCTGGGCATATCCTCGGCAAACTACAACAAACAGTAGCCCCCGGACGGGAATCCCTTTCAATAGCCCCCCTTAATTAGGGGGCGCATTTTTATAAAGGAGGTATAGGCTTTTGGAGAAGCGGGCCTCTTTGAAATGGATAAAGCATTGCTTAATTCCCGTTCACGCACGGAATGGGAAGCACTCATACACGAATGGATACATAATGAAAAAGACCGCTGGCTGATAACCCGCCGCCTTTTAGACGGGATACCATACGACGCTCTGACGGGCGAATACCAGCTTAAATTTGAAATACCCCTTGAATATGACCAGATACGCAGGCGGTGCAAGGCTGCCGAAAAACAACTGAAAGCGCACTGTAAATAGCCGATAAATAGCCGATGGGAGCAATCCTGTCGGCTCTTTTTTTTATGCCAAAATTCAGGTAGAAGGGAGCGTGAAACAGTGTATCCATACCAACCTTATTTTAACCAGCAAAACCAATATCAGCGAACCGAAGTAGTCAAAGTGAACGGCGAGGGCGGCGCAAAGGCATATCAAATGCCCCCTAATAGCTCCGTTCTTCTGTTGGACGAAACGGCCCCCATAGTGTGGCTTAAAACAACGGACGGGGCGGGGTTCCCCTCTCTCTCACCTTACAGCATAACCCCGTATAAACCCGCTCCGCCTGTCGATGTGAACGGTCTTGAACAGAGAATAGCCAGATTGGAGGAAATGATAAATGCCAAACCCGATACTACAAATGCTAAGCGGAGGAAGTCCGAGGAAACTCAACCCACAAATGATAGCGCAGGCTAAACAGATGATGTCCGTTCCTGGGCAAATACAGAAGATAAAGCAGATGATAGGCAACGGCGACCCTAAACAGATGTTTTATGCGGCCTGCAAGCAATACGGGATAGACCCCGAGGATATTCTTTCTGAATTAAGGTAGACCATTACCCGAAGCGCGCGCGGGATTGGAATATAAATCGAAAGGAACTTTAGAACTATGGATAATATGCCCTCTCTCGCGGATATAGCCGCGGTAACTGATGGCAAGACTGACGGCTTCAACGGAGGCTTCTGGATATTCGCCCTTATCATACTTTTTGCTATGATGGGCGGCGGCTTTGGCGGCTGGAACCGCCAGGGCGAATTTGGACAGTATGCCACCGCTGCGTCTCAGCAGGAAATTCTCTTCGGTCAGCACTTCGGCCAGATCAATGACCGCTTGACTAACATCGGCAATGGTATATGTGATTCCACCTTCGCGCTGAACAACGCTATCACCACCGAAGGCCGAAACCTGTCCAGCCAGCTCGCAAACTGCTGCTGTGAACAGAGGCTCGGTATAGCTAACCTTTCAGCGCAGATGAACCAGAACACCTGCGACATAACCACCGCCGGATACCAAACATCAAAAACGCCCGTGCTGCACGGGCGTTTTTCTTAGGTATTTAGGGTTTTTTTGATTGCTTGTGCTCATTTTGTGCTTTCGCTCTGGCAACTTTCCGGCAACCTTTTTTTGAAAGCGTCCATAACCGCGCCAGCGCTTGCGTCCTCTTTTTCCTTTGAAAGGTGTGAATAAATTTCAAGCGTCACCTTTACGTTGGCATGGCCGAGGAATTTCTGCGCGGAAAGCACGTCAACGCCGGCATTATAGAGTATGGAGGCGTAATTGTGCCGGAAGTAGTGCGGCGTGAGGATGGAGGAACCGTCCTCTCTTATCTCTATGTCGGGTCCCAACTCTGCCATGCGCTCCATCAGCGAACGCCATAGCCTATTTGAAGAGGAATTGCGGTAGTATGTTCCATCGGGGGCAGGGAATACAAAAGCCTGAGGGAATCCCCGCACGAGCATTTCTGCCAGCTCGTCCGGCAGGGGTATATCCCGTATGCTCTCCTTCGTCTTGGGCGGGGTTATCATGCCCTTCCTTAAATTGACCTGCTGCCGGACGTGTATGACCTTCCTCCTGAAATCTACACATTCCCATTGCAGGCCGAGGGCTTCACCGAGCCTCATTCCGGTATAGTATAGTAATGCCACCAGCAGGCCGTTTTCCTCCTGCATCAGCTTCTTTGCCGCTTCTTCCTCCGCTTCCGTCAGCGCCCGGCGGCTCGACTTTTCTTTCGTGGGCTTGACCAGCCCCACGGTCACGTCCCGCTGGATTATCCCCTCGGAGTATGCCCGCTTAAAGACGGATTCCAACACATGGTGTACATTTTCGATTATGGTTACGCACGTATCGCCCTTGGAGTTAAGCAGCTCCTGCAAATCCATAGTGGATATTGCGGTGAGCCGCTTGTCCCCCAGAACAGGCAATATGTGCTTGTTGAGTGCCGTCTTATATCCGCTCTGTGCCGATTCCTTTATATTCGGCTTTTTGTAGACGTTATACCACTGTATGGCGTATGGGCCGAAAAGCGCGTCCTTCTGTGCGGTGCGCCCGGTGATGAACTCCTGCCTGACCGCCTCCTTCGCAGCCTCAAGCTCCTTCTTTGTGCGCCCGGATACATATTTTATCACGCTGCCGCCATTCATATCCTTGCCGACGGTTACTTTAGCCCTATACCGCCCGTCGCTTTGCCTTGCCATTTACAAAAACCTCCCATTATGCTAAAATCGGAGGCGGAGAAGCACCCACCTCTGATCCCCCTTGCGCTGCGCCAACAGCCGGGGGATTTTTTATTTTATCTTGCCGAGCAATACGGACTTCTTCGCCGCAAACTCCTCATCACTCAGGATACCACTATCCCGCAATTCACCCAGCTTGCGGAGCTGCTCGACGGCATCAACGGGCGGCGCGTCCTGCACACCAGAGCCGTGTGCCCTGTCCCGCTGCTTTTCTGAGAGGATCACAGCCCCGTCGCCGTCCGTAAAACTGCCGCTGGCTATACTGCATATATCTATGATAACACCAACACCAAAGCAGCCGGCAGTCAGCAACCAAAGAACAGCCGTGAGCGGCTTGTTGACGTAAAACCGATGTATACCCAAGCCACCCAGGAATATACATAAAAGCAGCGTAGTAAGCCAGTCCTTTTCAGATACATTCGGTTTGCGAACACCGGTATTTTCCATATTTTCAACTTCCTCCTTTTTCTCTGCCTCGTCGTCTGTAATTTCCGTTTCGGCGATGAGCGGCACGTCCTGCGCCGCCTCGCATTTGATCTGTTTCGCTTCGCGCTCATCCTGCTCTGCCTTGAGCTCGTCTCGTTCCGCCTTATTCTTTTTTATACATTCCTCACAGTGCCCAAGGTTGTTGAGCGGCAAGAACAACCCCTTTTTCCCACACTGAGAGCACTGATGTATCATACCCATTAACAAACCCTCCTATTTTAACTTTTTCCAGTCTTTTATACTGATATATATGAGAAAGCCTGCGAATATCGCGAAAACCAGCATTATACCCCCTGCTATTGTCGATAAATGCTTAGTTTCGGGGCGTATCAGCCCCATGCTCGGATATCTGCTATCTATGATAAATATTCCGCTTAAAACCACCATCAATAACACGGAAACACCTGACAACAGGGGCAATTGAATGTTTTTACGCCGCCCTTCGGCTACCAGATCGTTTATACGCTCCTTGTTAGTGGCGATAAGTTCTTCGTATAAATCCTCTTTACTATATCCTTGCGGAACTCTCACAAAGTCAGAATCTATATCCCGCAGACTTTTGCCAATGGTATTTAATATCCTTATCAGCGTATCTACGCCGGGATTTGATGTTTGCCCGTGAAGCACCTTTTTGACAGTAGCGAGCGACAGCCCGCATTCGTCCGCGATCTCCTGCTGCGTCTTACCGGATTGCCGCACAAGCTCCTGTAATCGCTCAAAGTCCATTATTTTACCCCCCATTTAAACAATTTTTACCCTGAAAGGATACTATTTGTGGCTTTAAAAAACCAAGGGAACGAGATATGCTTAATTCAGACCGGGGCGGCTCCCACGAAGCTTCTCCGCCGTTCTGGCCGAGGCGGAGGTGAGCGGCTCCCGCTCCCTCTGCCGGTTAAAGGCAAATCCGAGGCACGATTTGTGCAACATTGTTGAGCGCAGTCCCCCTTATGGTACTCTCATACAAATTCCCCCTTTCTTTTTGAATCTAACGTGTTATTATCAAAACAGAACAAGTGTTTGGAGGTAAAAAGATGACTGAACATGAAAAAGAACGAGCTTTTATTGAAGCTTTAAAAGACCCCGAAAAATTCAAAGCTATTTTTGCGATAATACAAAATGATCGACGAGAACGCGGGCTTCCTGAGATAATTCTCTGTAAGCCAGTATAAGCTTATACTCGTTTTCGGACACAAGCCTATGAAGATTCTCGACCTCTTGACGCCCATACAGGTAATCCATATCAACGTTGTATATGTCGGCTATCGTTTCGAGCAATTCATCATCAGGACGGCGCTCATTGCGCTCGACCATGGAGATTGTGCTTCTTGACACCCCGACAAGTTTCGCTAATTCATCCTGAGTATGGCCATGCTCTGTTCTCAAACGCTTAATTCGGCTACCAAATAAAGCCATTCATATCACCTCGACACCACTATAACACAGAGAGTGACAAATGTAAATAAAAAATGTTACAAATAGTGTTGACACGCTTAGTTTCATGGTGCTATACTTAAAACACAGAAAAGAATGGGAGGTGAAAATCATGCCCACGCGAGAAGAAATAGGACGTAGGTTGCGCGAATGCCGCAAGACAAAAGGCATAAGTAGCGAAAAAGCAGCTATTGAAATGGGGCTTACGGCATCGTCCTTGCGAAAATATGAGAGCGGCGAAAGAACGCCTCGTGATGAAGTCAAAATCACAATCGCTGATTATTATGGTATGAGCGTACAGGCAAATTTTTTTGATGTAGCATGACACTATGCTTGTCAAAAAGCGAACAGACAACATAGGAGGTGAGCGGCATGATGTTTAGAGACAAGTGGACGTGCAAATGGGACGAGCAGAACTCAGACAAGAAACTGCTAAGCATTTATGAAGAGGTCAGGCGGACGCAAACGCAAATATTCGTGCTCGGAGCGCTCTTCATATTAGGGCTAATACTGCAAGCGATAGAGAAACTGCTGTAACCAGCGCACCAACAAGTGATCTTTGCAGGAAACCGCGACCGTCTTGCGTTATGAGCAATAAAAGCCCGTTACGGCCTTCGGCGATGTACCTGACGGATATCAGGTTCTTGTTATACAGCTGGTTTATACAACCCTGCGCGAACTTTTTACCCACGATGCGGTCAACATCGGATACGCCGAAGCCCCGATGAAAATAAGCGTAAACAAGAATACGGAAAGAAGCAAAACTCAGCATAAAACCCCTTTTTACTTTTGATTATACCACAGAAAGGAAACCGCCATGGATAACTTTGACAAGCTCCTGCGGGACATGATAACCGCCGCCGTGGACGAGCGTATAAACAGCGTTGAAGCCCTTGAGGAGCGCATGGTGAAGATGCACGGCGAGTATGTCACCACCAAGCGGGCATCCGAGATCATCAACGTAGACCCCGGCACTATACGCGCCATGTGCAGGGATGGGCGCCTCATGGCGACCGCCGCCGACGGCCACGCCCCCCTCATACTGGTGCGGAGCATGGCCTCCATGGTAGAGGATAAGACGGCGGATCAGCCCAGGGTAAAGGCTGCCCGCCGCCATAAGTACGACGATTGTAAATACAAAGTGCAGTAGTTCCCCACGCGAAAGGGGAGAGCAGAGGGCGGCATCTTGGGCCGGTGTCCGATGGGCAGAGTTTATAATCTCCTTTTTGATATACACAGACCACCTGATATGTCCGACAAAACGCTACTTCTGCTCACCGCCCTCTGCTGTCTCCTTTCGCCGGAGGTGATGCGAATGACCTAACAATCCCACAACAGCACGTTAGCAACTCGACCGGGCGAGTATAAACAGGATTCAGGCCCGGTGCGCCTCTGGTGGGCGGCTTTGCCGATAGCCCGCGCCGCCGGAGGGTATCAGATCATAAGGAGGACGCAAAACAATGCAATTAGGAGAAATGACATTCGGGGCAAACATCAAAATTCCCGAGCGACAAAAAGATGGCAGCTATAAGCTGGCTGACTACACCCTGGGCTTCTTCGGCGCAGGCGTGGCTGCGTTTATCCGCAAAGACATACACAGCCTGTGCCGGTTCGGCGACAGCACGGAGTACGCCGGATCAGACCTGGA
>OLVO01000918.1_pt1 | contig 32506 bp, 43 predicted proteins | sample 1672571 | NCBI WGS metagenome assembly OLVO01 (sample SAMEA3136700, study PRJEB25190) | human gut metagenome | biome: human gut; feature: human-associated habitat; material: faeces | place: Austria | collected 2013
AAAGGTCCCTGCATCGTAAACACTCCATTATCTCTTGCATAGCGGGATACTTCTCCCCGGTCTTTGTCATGGATCAGGTCAATCTTGCCTGCTTCGTTTCCCTTTTCCGGATAGATTTCAGTTACGATTCCCTCCGGAGCAAGCTGAATACTCTGAATGGAATTTGTCATCATATTCTCTGCAACCTGAGAAAATCTACTGATCTTTCCGTGTTCACTGACCAGAATCTGTTTTAACGTATCAGTGACACCAATTCCTTTCGTCATGTCTTTCTTAACACGCTCTGCATACGTCATCGCATTCAGGCCTGCCATCTCCCTGTTCTGTTTCTTGGCATTTGCTTTCAGATGATCTACCGTTCCTGCCAATATACCCGTACCGATTATAAACACAAGAAACGGCAGGATCCATTTTATCTTATTTTCTTTCATCCTGACTATTCCCCTTTCGTATCCACTGTAATTCCATGCTCTGCATAATAACGCGCCGCACCCTTATGGAAAGGAATGGTCATACCGGAAGTAGCGTTTTCCAGAGAAAGCTCCGCTCCTTTTGCATTCTCAGCAGAAATCTCGTCTGCATGGTCAAAAATTGCCGCAGTCATATCATAAACTGTATCCTCATCCAGAGATTCGGACACTACGATCGTCGCCTTGACTGTGATGGTTTCTACAGGCTCATCCTGTCCCGGATAGGTTCCTGCCGGAATCTGGTAGGATGTATAATATGGACAGTCACTCAGGATTGAATCCCTGATCGCGCCATCAATATTGATCATATAGACACCATTGGTAGTTGCAAGCTCTGTGATAGCTGTTGTAGGTGCACCTGCAACAATAAACGCAGCATCAATTTTTCCATCCTTCAAAGATTCCTTGCTGTCCTCAAAAGACAGATACTGGGGATGGATATCATCCAGGGTAATGCCGCCTGCATTTAAAACATCCAGAGCATTGAAATATACACCGGAGTTTGCCGCACCGATAGATACGCTCTTGCCCTTCAGATCTTCCACTGTCTTAATGTCAGGGTCCATGGTAAACAGCTGGACAGTCTCTGCATACAGGCCGCCCAGAGTCCTGAAATCATGGGTTGCACCGTCCTGTTCAAATGCTCTTACGCCGTCCCATGCATAGGCCATTACATCTGACTGGACAAATCCAAGCTGGAAATCTCCGTCCTGTACTGACTGCAGGTTCGCTTTGGAACCACCTGTAGAAACCGCTGTAACCTTTACATTTGTATTATTGGTAATATACTGGGCCAGTACACCACCGTAGGAATAATACGTTCCCGCCGTACCGCCGGTACCGAACGTCAGACGTTCTTTACTTTGTCCGCCTTGCCTGTGTGGGTATGGCTCGCGTCGGCGAAGTCGCCCGGCTTTTTGCCGGAGTCGGTCAGATTGCCGGAGGAGTCGAGCCCGGCAAAGTTGCCCGCCGTCGGAGAGGCGGCTTTCTCGGCCTTGCCCTCGTTGAGCTTCTTAATATTTTCCTGCATGGCGGTTTGGTCTGCCGCCGTGAAATATCGGGCGATAACGTCGCCCGCCGACCATGCCCGGGCGGTCGTGCCGTTCTGCGCTCGCGTTACGGTGAGCACGTTCCCGTTCTTTGCGGTCATAAGCACCGTTTCCGCCGTGGAGCCGTCCGCTCCAATCGTGAGCAAGTTCGGAGCCTCCGGCAGTACGGAGCCGTCAACGACGTTTACGGTCGTACCCGCCGCCGTCAGCGCGCCGGAGAGCGAAGTCTCCGGGGAGTTGGCTTGCGCCGGGTACATTGTCACTAATTCGGACATATTCTTTCCTCCTTTTAGTAGTCCCCGCCGCCGCGAGAATTACAGAATGTTTGAGCGAATACCGCGCCCACGATACGACTCATGTTATCGGGGAGTATCTCTATCGAGTGCCACGAGTTACGGCGTATCTTCCCGCTCGAGTCCGTGGCGAGATACTTCACAATGTCGATATTGCTATACGAGGACGGCGCGGGTATCTCTTTGCCGTCTACCTTGATAGTCGCTTTCGAGGCTCGTTGTCCCTCGTAGATGCCGAACTCGATAGCGTGGGTATGGTCTTTTACGGTGTGGGTATGGTTTTTCACCGTATGCGTGTGCGCCCTTATCGTGTGCGTATGGTCGTAGACCTCGTGTGTATGTGCGGAAATCCTGTGCGTGTGCGCCGGATGCGTATGCGCGCCCGACCAAATGAACGTCTCGTATCCGTCAACGGTTTTCCCGTCGCTTGTCGTTGCAAGGCGGGCGTGTTGAGAAATACCGTGGTTATGCACGGCCTGTCCGTTCGTCTCGCTCGGGAGCACGTTCGAGGACTCGAGCGCCGTTCCGCCGGAGGTCTGCCCGCCGCCGGAGGAGGTCGTAGAGCCGCCGCCGGAGCTCGTCGTCTGTCCGCCGCCGGAGGAGGTCGTTTGTCCACCGCCGGAGGAGGTCGTTTGTCCACCGCCGCCGCCGATAGCTTTCTCATACGCCCGGAACGCCTCGAACTCGATATTGAGGAGCATTTTGTTAATGCGTACCACCGAGTCGGAGATATAGAGTTGCAGTTTCGCCGGATGCGTTGCGTCGGCGTTATCCGAGAAATTATAGATTTGTTGGTTGGTCGCGCCCTGTGCGTATGTCTCGGAAATGAGGGCGCGGCTCTGCAAGTCGGAAATACTGCCCGCTATATCCTGCGTCTTGTTGGCAATCGTTACCGTGACGTTTCCCGGGTCGCCCTCTGCATCCGCTTTCTCAACGCGGACGATGCGGGTACGGAGGTTAATTCCGTCGGCCTCGTCCACGACGCGGACGATTTCGCCCGGGCGGAACTTTGAGAACTTGTCGCCGGTCAGCCGGTGGAGGTCGATAGCGCCGATTTCATAGCTCACATACGGCTCCTTGAGCCCGGCGAGTATCTGCTCGGCGTATGCCTTGAGGTTTTCCGCCACTTGATACCGCGAGTCTACGAGGATAGTCGAACACAAGCCGTATCGCTCGATGCTTAAAGCGTCCTCGACGTATGGAACGCCGCCGTTCGCCGACTCTATCGTCAGTTGGTTTACACCCTCGCCGTATCCGAGCGCATAGACGCGGTTTGCGATACTGGTCGCGTCCGTCGTCTTTTTGATGTTCGTCATATTCTTTGCGTATCGGATTTCGCTTTTGAGTGCCTCCGTCGGCGCGGTGAGCGAGAGCGTCCACGGGTAGACGGTTGTATCCCACGACCAAAGGTATTCACTATCGAAGCACTCCGGCACGGCAAAGAGCGCCGCGAGGAGCGTCGAGTTTTCCCAATTATATTCAAAATAGCGTTTGAAATCGCAAGCCCCGAGTTTCCAGTTTTGCCGGGTCTGCCGGGCGAGAATGTAATTGAGAACGTCGGCAGTCTTTACGCCGGAGCCGCCGCATTGATGATACTGAAAGAGAACGTCGGAGAGGAGCGTAGCGAGGACGTGCTCGCAATCATAATAGCGAGTCGCGCCGTTGCTCCGCTCCATATCCTCCCCGATGATGCGGAAAAGGTCGATACGCTCGTCTCCGTCGAAAATCTCGACGAAGTTCAGCGGCGTACAATAGGCGTTTTTCGGGTCGTCCGCCGGGAGCGTAAAGGTCGCCGTCCATAGGGAATTAGTCTCGAGGCCGTAGCCGACGGCGAGCGCGTTGTCGAGGTAGGCGAGCCGCTTCATATCGCGGTTGAAAATCTGCGGCTTTGCCATTATAACCACCTATCTTTCCACAAGATTTTAACGTCTGCGGTCGTGCCGCCCTCGACGATAATATCGTTCTCGCCCGGTTGGAGCTTGAAAAATGCGCTATCGTCGCTCACGCGGTCGATGATGTTCGCGCCGTTGAGCGTTACGGTCATGTGCTCCGTGTCGATAATAAGCTCGTCTCCGGCGACCATGTTCACGCCCTCAATTACCATAGTGACGGAGCCGTAGGTCGAAACGCCCGTACCGCTCGCCGTTGCTACGGCCTCCGCAAGTGCGGAGAAAAAGAGAGTGCGGATATAGTCGCCGACACTCCCGGCCTCCGCCTCCGCAAGCGCGGAGGGGAGGAGGACGCGGACGAACACGCCGGACGCGGTAGCGACCGCCGCCGCCGAGCCGTCGAGGTATCGAATGATTTTCAGCGTCGCCGAGGTATCCGTCTCCGCGTTCGCCGTAGCGAGCCACTCGAACACAATGGACGTTGTTCGGTTGTACGTCGTCTTATTGTACGGAGTGCGGTTATACATTTGCTCGCCTCCTCGTTATGCCAAAGTGCAAACGATAGCCCCCGCCGATACCGTGATAGCGTCGCCGTTGAGTACGTTCTTGCTCCGGGTAAAGGAGCCGTACCAAAGCAAATTGCCCGCCGTCAGCGCGTCATAGATGCCCCAATAGGCCACCGTGCCGAGGTCTGCCGTCAGAGTGCCGAAGTCAACGGGCGCGGAGTTGGAAACCTGTTCTTTGCCGGACACGAGGGACGGCGCGCTAAAGTTGATAATCTTTCTCGCGTATCCGCCGCCGGATACCTCCGTACCCGTGCCGGATGCCGTCGGGTCGGTGAGGAAAAGAGCGAGGTAGTACGTCCCGCTCCGCAAGGACGTATTCAAGAGAGTGGATGCGTGGACGTTAGATAATGCGCTCATAGTAGAAACCTCCTAATTTTTTAATTTACCTTGAGCCGTGTTATCGTCAGCGTTTGGATATTACCGCGCGCCGTGATATAGATTAAGCCGTCCGTTTCCTGTGTCCCTCGGACGTTTACCGCCTCCGTGTGAGGCAGAGAGACGGATTTCACGTCCTGCTGATTGTAGCGCAAGGACTCGGCGAACGGCTTACACAAGAAACGTACCTCGCACGTCCCCGTAACGGCGATTTGCTCGATAGAGATACCGCCGACGACCTTTGCGGAGTACGCCTTTTCGGGCTCGTCGTCAAATACGAGCAAGCCCTCGCCGGAGAGCCATTCCGCAACGGCGCGCGCTCGCGTTCTCACGCCCGCGTAATGGTAGCCCTCACCGACGAAAGCGACCGTGCATACGATTTCGCGGTTTTCGTAACCGTCCTCTATGTCGTATGTGCCGCTCTTGCCGGGTATCGTGTATTGCGTTACCCGTTTCGCGGGGAGGAGTGTTCGGTCTGTGGATTTGAACACGACTCCCATATCCCCGCTATGCTTGTTGTCGAAAATAAAACCCATGCTCACGCCATAGATACCCCCTTGCTCCGCGATTTCGATTTCTGCATATTGTAGAGCTCGCGGGAAATCTTCTTTACGTCCGCCTCCTCACGGACGACGAGCTCCGCGATATGAAAATGATTTACGACGTTTGTATCTCCGCCGCCGGAGGTCGTCGCACCGCCGCCGCGCCCGGTCAAGTCCGCCGGGACGGATGCGGAGACGGCCTCGACGGTCGCCTTTGCGGAAAAGCCCGTTTCGATTTCCCCGATAGAGCTTTTGAGCTTGTCGTTTACCGCCGCGAGCCCGGAGTCTACCTCGGCGAGCATTTCCTCGCCCATAGCTCCATAGGCTTTTACGGCCTTGCTCTTGTTCTTCTCAATGCCGACGACTGCGCCCTCGACGTTCATTTCGGACACCCACGCCATTTTTGTGCTCGGGGAGTGGATGCCGAAAAAGTCCGTAATGCCGTCCCAAATGGAGGAAATCCACCCGGACACTTTATCCCATAGCCACCCGGCGAGCGACTGGATGCCTTGCCACAAGCCCCGGACGAGGTTTGCGCCGACCTCCGCGACCTGCGACACGCCCTCGCCGAGCGCGCTCACGATGCCGGTAATAATCTGCGGCATAGCGCGGACGATTTCGGCGATAATCTGCGGGAGGTTGGTAATGAGGGCAGTTAAGAGCTTTACGCCCGTCTCGATGATTTTCGGGATATTGTTCACGAGGGCGTTAATTACCGCCGTGATAATTTGCGGGAGCGCCTGTACTATCGTCAAAATGATTTGCGGGAGGTTGGTAATAAGCGCCGTCAAGAGCTTTACGCCCGCCTCTACGATTTCCGGCAAATGGTCGAGGAGCGTCGAGATAGTGCTCTCGATGATTTGCGGCAAAACCTCGCATATCGTCGTAATGATTTCCGGGAGGTTTTCCACAAGGGCGGTTAAAAGTTCGACTCCCGTCTCGATGATTTGCGGGATAGCGTCGAGAAGCGTCGTTACGAGGCTCTCGATAAGCTCCGGCAAAGCCTCGAGGAGTACCGGGATAGCCTCGAGAACGCCCTCCGCGAGCCCCTGCATGAGTTGGAGCGCCGCGTCGATAAGCAAGGGTATATTCTCGATAAGCGTCGATACAATGGTCGTCACCGTCTCCACCGCCGCCGGAATGAGCGTCGGTAGTGCCTCCGCGATACCCTGCACGAGCGTTGTAATGAACTGTGCCGCCGCCTCTACGACGAGCGGCAAAGCCTCGATAATGCCTTGTACGAGCGTTGTCACGAGCGAGGCCGCCGTGTTCATAAGCTCCGGGAGCACCGATGTAAACCCGCTCAAGAGCGCCTCAAAGAGCCCGACTCCCATTTCGAGGAGTTCCGGCAGGAGAGGCGCGATAGCGTCGAGGATGCCCTCTAATGCGTTCGGGACGGTTTTTGCGAGGTTTCTAACGACCGGCGTAATGTTCTTGACGACGGAATTAAAGGAGTTTACGACGTTATCGCATAGCTTGTCTATGTCTGCGTCTGCGTCGCCGAGGCCGGTAATCAGATTTTGAAACGAGGATTTCAGCATACCGATAGAGCCGGAGATAGTCGCCTCCGCCTCTTTCGCCGTCGTCCCCGTAATGTCCATTTCCGTCTGGATAACGTGAATAGCGTCGATAATGTCCGAGTAGCTCGAAATATCGTACTTTACGCCGGAGAGCTTCTCCGCGTCCTCGAGGAGCCTTTGCATTTCCTCTTTCGTACCGCCATACCCGAGCTTGAGGTTATCGAGCATTGTATAGTTCTGCTTTGCAAAGCCGGAGTACGCATTTTGAATAGAGGCCATGTCCGAGCCCATTTTGTTAGCGTTGTCGGACATATCCGTAATTGCCATGTTCGCATACTCGGCGGCTTTCTCCGTGTCTCCGCCGAGGGAGGAAATGAGGCTCGCAGAAAAGCCCGTCACGGTTTCCATGTACTCGTTAGCGGAAAGCCCGGCGGTCTTGTATGCGTCGTTCGCATACTCCATTACCTTACCGGAGCTATCCTTAAAGAGCGTCTCAACGCCGCCGACTAACTGCTCATAATCAGCGTATGCGCTGATAACCTCTTTCCCGAGCTTTATTGCCGCCGCCGCGAGTGCCGCCGTTGCCGCCGCCGCCGCTGTTCCGAGCGCGGTCGCGGCGGTCTTTACCTTGTCGAACTTCTTTCCGGCCTCCTCGGAGTCCTCTCCGGCCTTTTTGACCTCTTTCCCGTATTCGTCGATAGACTCGGCGCACCCGTCGGAGGATTTCGCGGCCTCGTCCATATAGGAGGCGTTTTTATCGAGTTCCGAGGCGAGCTTGTTAAGCTCCGCCTCGGCGTTATTTACCTGTGTTTGATAGGAATTGACGGAGCGAGTCGTAGACTCGTATCCTTTTTCAGCGGCGGAGAGCTCGCCCTTTGCCTTTTCGAGTTCCGCCGTGAGCTTGGCTTGCTCCTCGGTCGTGTCGCCTGTCTCGTCGCCGAGCGCGGCGAGAGCGGCCTCGCAACGCGAAATCTCGGATTGCGCGGAGGAGACTTTTTCGGCGTAGTCCGATTGAGCTTTTTTTGCTTTCTCGAGCTGTTCCGCCGCCGCCTTGACCTTTTCTTTCTGCTGGTCGTACATACGGGAGAGCACGTCGCCTTTCGCGCTCAAAGCCGCGTAGCTATTCGCCTGTCCCGCGTATTGACTCTCTACGAGCTTTAATTCCGATTTAAGCGTTCCGAGGGCGGAGTTGATGTTTTTGAGAGACTCCTTGTATTCTTTTTCGCCGTCGATAGCGACTTTCGTTTTTATCTCACGGTTTGCCATTACACGCCCTCCTCGCCTCTGTTCTTACCGTGTGCGGATAGGTATAGCTCCCAAAGGTCGAAAACCTCTCCGGGAGCCATAAAAAGAGCCTCCGCCGGGGAGACTCCGCAAAGAACGGCGATACGGTAGTATTCCGCCCGCCTTATCTTGTTTTTTTTTGATTAAGTTCCGCGAGCCCCTCGTCGATTTCGTCGTCCGCCGGGCTCGTTACCTCTCGACCATAGCCGAGCTCGATAGCCGTCATAATTGCGCGCTTGAGCGTCACGATTTCAAACGGCCTCACCATGAGGAGAAAATCGTCCTTTTCCGGGATAGCGCCCGTGTCGTATCCGAGCCGCCGACGGAGGAGCTCTCCGCGCTCTGCCAGTACCGCCGCGATAGCACACGTCGCCGCGAAGCTCTCGCGGGTATCCTGCTCTATTGCCTCGAGTGCGAGTTGTGTCCCGCCGAAATCGTCCCGGAGTGTAAACATAGCCTCGCCGTCAAATGCGAGGTAATACGTCGCGTCCGCGAGCGTCACTTTTGCCGTTTTCATGCCTTTACCCTCCAATTACCAAAGCGGGAGGCGAGCCGTTCTCGCTCGCCTCCCGTCCGTGCTGATATTAGCCTCCCACTTTGCCGAGCTTGGTATCGCACCACGCGATACACTCGCTTTCCGTCGTGAACTCTTTCGTGATGCGCCATGCGCCAGAGTTGCAACGGAACACGGTAAAGGTCGTCGCGCTCGTGCCGAACGTGATAGAGGAGCCCTTTGTCGCCGCGCTGTCGTTGCCGAGAATAGCCTTGACAAGCGGATGAAACACGCCCTTGAAATAGCGGACTCCGCCGCGAATAATGACCTTGTAATAGCAAAGGCCACCGCGAGGAGCTACGTCTCCGTCGGAGTCCGTGACCTCGCTCGACTGCGTATCCTTGGTCGCGCCGTGAATAGCGGCGTGTACCTCGTCCGTCTTGTCGTCCGTTTCCAGCGCAAGAGAGCCGGAGGCGAACATATCGACCTTTTCGGCGAGCGCGTCGTCGGCGTAGAGCTCGCCGGAGGCGTTCGTAACGGTGAGGTCGGCCTTAACGAGCTTACCCACGGTTACGACTTTCTCGTAGTCGTAGGTCGGGAGCGCATTGTCCGGCGTGGTTTTCGTCGGGGCGAAGATAGGTCGCTTTGCGCCAAACTGTGCCATAATAAAACCTCCTAAAAGTTTTTCGATTTGAGAAAGCCGTCGTACACCCGAGCCGCCGCGTCGGTTGCCGGGTCTGCCGCTTTCTCGTTTGCCGTCTGGATGAATGGGCGGGCGGGCTGTCCCTGTTTACCGAACTCGTCCACAAAAGCGACCTCGGCGGCGCGGCGCTTGTTGCCGTGTCGCCGAGTGCCTTTCGGGTAAACGTAGATAGCTCGTCCGTCCGATGTTTTCTTGAGCTTTTTGTCGTAGGAAATGCTTTGCGCCGTCTCGCCGGTGCTGTACTTGCCCGAGAGCATAGCGCGCGCCTCGGCCTCCTGCGCCGGGGCGATAACTTCTGCCTCCGCGACGAGCATTTCGAGCACTACCTCGTCGGGGATTTCTGCGATAGCGTCAAAACCGCCGATAAGCTCCTCGAGCCCGCTCGTGGATAGATTAGCCATCGTCAACGCCTCCCGCGATTTCGCACTCAAAGGCGTAATGCTGTCCGTTTTTATCGGAGGCCGGAGTCCCCGTCGGGCGGGTAAAGCCCGCCGCCACGAGCCGCCGAGAGATTTCCCGCCGGTATGTGCGGGTATTCTTCTCGAGCGGCGCGTATAGGTGGACTTGCACGAGATAGCGGTAATGTGCCGCGTCGTCGTCTGCGAAGTCCGCCGGGAGCTCGGTATAGTTGAAAACGATATACTCGGTCGCCGCTCCCTTATACACGCTGTCAGCGGTAGGGAGGAGACTATCGAGCGTACCCACTAAAAGAGCGTTTACGTTCATTCGCTCGCCTCCCTAAACTCGGAGCAATTAAGCTCGTAGTATTCCCGCGCCTCCGTGTATGCGCGCTCGACCTTGTACTCTTTGCCCTCATAGGAGAGCCGCTCTTGACCGTCATAGTCAGCGGCGCGGAGCTTTACCGTCAGCGCGAGCGAGATACCCGCTTGTCGGGCGGCGTAGAACTCGCTCCGCTTGGTAGAGGACACGTCGGCGAAAACGGTCGTCTCCGTGATTGTCTCTTTCGGAAAACCGTCCGCGTCGCGCCCCTCCGTAACGGCTTTGAGCGTCACAACGTCGCGCCAGTACATGAGCTATCCCCCCTCCGCCGCGATATAGGAGTCCGATAGCGAGAGGCCGTTTCTCTGCTCTTTATACGAGGCGCGGAGCCTGTCCGCGTCCTCGTTGTCGAGCCCAAACTCCGCCTTGACGTAGGTCGTCACCGCCTTTTTGATAAGCGGGTCGGTTTCGTCGTTCGCTTTTGCCTCAAGAACGCCGCCGAGCACAAGGTCGGCTCGAGCGGCGTTAATGAGGTCGGTCAATTCCCCGTCGTGGACGGTGGAGGAAAGTCTCACGCTATGGCGGACGGAGGCGAGATATTCGTCACCGACTGCCATACTCGAGCCCTCCTATTAAGCCGCCGCCTTTGCGAGATGCACGAAAGCACCGAAGCCCGCGACCGGCTTGGAGTCGAACACGCAAGCGCCGAGATAGTCGATGCTGTTCGTAGCAAGGCCGGAGTGCTCGGAGCGGACGACGGTAATATCCTGCGAATAGTTGCCGATGATATAGGAGAAGTCGCCGAGATACGCCTCATGTGCGGCGAGAGAGCCGGTAAAGTAGACCTCCGCGCCCATGATGTAATACTTGCCGTTTGCGAACTCGATAACGTTGTTCTTGCTCTTGTTCATCAGCGGGAAGAAGTCGGAGAAGAACGTCGCCTTGTTCATGCACCAAACGGCGTTACGCTCGTAACCGTCGCCGAGCAAGCCGTAGAGCGCGATAACGTTCTCCTCGGTGAGAGAGGCCGTCTTACCTACGGTAATCTGGTCGGTGCCGTCGGCGTAAGCGCCGCTCGCGCCCTTACCGGCAGTCTTAACGCCGCCGGGCTGATTTGTACCCGTGCCGGTGAAAATGTACTTTTCAATGCGGCGGGCGACGGCCTCGGCGATAACCTCGACGATATAGCTCTCGAACGCGGAAAGCGCCATCTCGGAGCAAGCGCGGGAGGCTTTGACGAGCTTCACGATTTCGTAGCCGGTCAGAGAGACGGAGCCGAGGGAGTCGCTCGCGGCGGTAATGGCGGCGTTTTCGGTGTGGAGCGCGGCCTCGTCGTTCGTACCCTCGATAGCGAACTTGAAATTGCCGGGGACGTGGAAAATCTTGCATCTCTGCAAAATCGGCGCGACCTCGTACATTTTCTTGATAATCTGATTTGCGGTCGTCTCCGGGATAATGGGGAGGCCGGAGTTTGCCGCCGTGGAGTATGCGCGCTTTTCGTCGTCGGTCAGCGGCTTACCCTGCAAGGTCTTGAGCCATGCGGAGCGATAGAGCTTTTCGGTGCTCTCCGGCGCGGGCTGATTTGCGGAGCGAGCGACGGGATTAGAGAGGCCAGCGGGAGAGGCCGGAGCCGCGCCACCGTTGAGCATATGCTCGATAGCCTGTCTCTTTTCGAGCTTCTCGTCCTCCTCGTTGAGCTCGCGGAGTTCTTTCTCGAGGTCGTCCATGTTGAGCTTGTTCTCGCTGTCGCCCTCAATGAGCTTACGGATTTCAGCTTTGCGGGCGGCGATTTCTGCGCGTCTCTTTTCGATGTTCATAATTTACCTCCAAAAAATGATAGTTGTTGTGTGGTCGGTTAGTATGTCAAAGCTACGAGTTTCTTCCGCCTCCGGGCTTGCTCCAAAGCCGCAAGCTCCCTCGAGTGCTCCTCCTCGAAAAAGCTCCGAGCCGAAATAGACGTGTCATTATAGGCGGGAATGTCCACCGCCGACACGTCGTATAGCTTTTTGACCTTTGTGATAGTGCGGGTATGGGTAACGGAGTCATAGGATGCCTCGCGCACCGTGAAAGAAAAGGACATTTTATCGACGTACCCGCCGTCGATTTCCTCGTAAAGCTCGCGCCCGGCAGTTGTTCCGCCGAGGTCTGCGTCGATGTTTACGCCGCGCTCGTCGATGTTGAGCGCGAGCGTTTTGTTTCGGAGGCGAGCGACGACCTTTCCGCCGTGGTTGTAGTTGAAAATCACGTCGGACATATCGCACTCGTCGAAAGCGTGACGGTCGATAATTTCCTTGTATTCCACGCCGTCGCACTCCCATAGCACCGTAGGCGAATTGAATACGATAGCCGTACCGCGTACCCGGTATTCTTTCGAGCCCTCGTCCCTCGGAACGAGGCTAAAGTCCTGCAAAGCGCGATACTCGCGCCCCTGTTTGATAGCCATAGCCTAACCCTCCTCTTTCCCGCCGGTTGGCTCCCCGGGCGGCGTAGTGTCGTCCGGCGGCGTATTTCCGCCGGTCTGGTATTTGTCTGCGAGCTTTGCGTTTACCATGTTCAGCGTTTGGACGCGGCGCGCGCCCTCCTCGCCGCCGATGGTCGGCATATCGAACATAGTCAAGATTTGGTCGAGCGTCGCCGCGCCGATTTCCGTCAAGAACTTTGCCGCCGTGACCTTTTCCGGGAGCGTCGCAAACTGGACGGAGTTCGCGGAAAAGACGATACGGTTTCCGTACCCGAACTCCCGCTCGGTAAAGAGCACATTCGAGAACGCTTGCGAGAGACGGCGGAAAAACGGGGCGATTTCGCCGCTATAAAAAGCCTGTTCCTGTTGCGGAGTCGCGGTATTCTCGACGATTTCTTTCGACACGCCGAGATAGTCGTAAATCTCCTCTTTGACGTATGCGAGTTGTGTCGCCGGGATAGGAGTCGTCTTGTCTGTGATAGGCGTATAGTCGTATTTCGCGTCCGTGACGATAACGCCCGCTCCGTTGTTCTCCATACGGAGGTTGTCCCGGATAAAGTCGTCTCTGCGGCGGTTTAAGTCCTCCGTCTTGACGGCGTTCGAGACTTTCAAAATACCCCGGATAACCGCGACGAGCTCGGCAAACTTGCTCATACTCTGATTGAGCGTATTCGCTGTCTTGAGTGCGGTATCGAGCGGCTTGTTTCCGTCGCCGAAAATATCGTGCTCGAGGAAATGCCGCCGGACGTGGATAATTCGGGAATATTCGCAAATGTACGTTGCACCCGTCGCAAAGGTAAACCGGCAATAGAGCGTACCCATGTATTCGAGGAGCTCGAAATACTGTGCGTTGATAGGGTAGACCGCTGTCAAACGGCCTGTTTCATCGAAAACCGGGTACGCTATCGCGTTGTTATATACCTTGTACTGCGCGGCGAGCTTGTAATAGAAGTCCGCCGCCGTCATGTACGGATTAGGCCGGAACTGCAAAATGCGGTCGATATAGTCGTTTACCGCGACCGTCGTCTCTGCCGACTGCCGGACGTGGCGCGGCTGTGCGGTCGAGGCTCGGCGGGCGAAAGCGTCCACGGCGGAGCGTACCGTGTTAATATCCCACATATTCCCGGAATACGGTACGAAAGTAGACTCCCACGAGCTCAAGAGCTTGTATGCGTGGAAATCTTTATTTTTCTCGCTCTTGCCCCCGAAAATAGATTGAAAGAGTCCTCTTTTTGCCATTTTTTCACCCCACTAAATACATATAGTCCTCGTAATCCCGCACATAGATAACCCACGCATTGAGGAGGGATACCATGCCGTCGATACGGCGCTTTTCGGAAATCTTGACGGGCTGAATGTTGTTCACGCCGCTTTTTTTAACGCCTGTGTTCGTCAAGCACCAAAGCAAAACGGGATTTTTGTTGTAATTGACTTTCTTATCGGCGAGCGCCGCGCCGAGTTCCCTCATAGGTTGCGACCATGTAAAAGGCCCCTGTGCAACGGCGCACATTTCAAAGCCGTTCGCTTTCATTTCGTCCACCCAATAACCGGCGAGAGCGCGGTCGTAGCCGATTTTGAAAGCGTCTATCTTGAGCTCGTCCCGCATTTGGCAGTACCACGCCGTCACCGCCGAATAATCGACGCGAGTACCCTCGCATATCGTGACGAGCCCCCGCTCCGCCCAAATCTTATAGGGCGCTTCTTGCGTGTTGTGCTCGTCGAGCTGGTCGATTTTCTTTTGAGGGAGGAAATAGTGCTGAAAAACGTACACGATTTCATCGTCGGACGAGCGCCGGATAATCAGCGTCGCGCACGTTAGGTCGGTCGTCGCGGAGAGGTCGCACCCGCCGATAGCGTAGGTGTTATAGACCTCCTCCGGCTTGAATGTCGCCTCGTTTACTGCGTCCTCATAGGAGAGCCACGAGGCTGCGCCGGTCGCCTTTACGTTAAAGTCCTTGCAGAGAACGCCGGGCAAGTCCTCGGGATTTTTCTTTGCTCTCTCTACGAAGTCGGCGAGCGTGGTATATTGCTTTATCGTCCCGAGTCCGGGATTTGCCTTTATCCATGCCGTCGGGTCTGTCCACTCCTCGCGCTTGTCGAGCTCGTAGAGGACGGGGAGGAAACGCTCGTCGGTCGTCTGTCCGTCGGCGACCTCGCAAGCGTAGCCGTAAAGGTTATCGAAAACAGACTCGCGCACCGTGCCGGACGTGGTAATCATAATCACAAGCGGCTGTCGGCGGCTCGAGGTCGATTGCTTCATAACCTCGTAGAGATTGCGGTCGCGGATAGCGTGGAGCTCGTCGATAATGACGGCGTGAGAGTTGAGGCCGTCGAGGGTATTCGAGTCCGAGGCCAACGCCTCGAACTTGGAGGCCGTCGCCGGAAAGTAAATGTCGTTGCGGCGCTTTTTGAGAATGGCGGAGAGCTCCGGGCTCTGCTTCACCATGTTTACGGCCTCTGTGAGCGTCTTTTTCGCTTGGTCTTTCTTGGTCGCTACGGAGTAAATCTCCGCCGCGCCCTCGTAGTCTGCGACGAGCATATAGAGCGCAAGAGCCGCGAGGAGCGTACTCTTGCCGTTCTTTCGCCCTACAAGAAAGAGTGTCTCTCGAAAGCGCCGGTATCCCGTCGCCCTCTCGAGCCACCCGAAAAGGAGTTGTATAAATGCTTTTTGGAAAAGCTCGAGCGTCAGAGACTCGCCGAGCGTCCCTTGAGACTGCTTGCAAAACCGCTCGACGAATGTAATCGGCCTCTCGCCGACGGCCTCGTCGAAGTAATACGGCGAGTTCTCGTCCGCCGCGTCCATTTCTGCCACGAGGCGACCATACACGGCCTTTACTCGTTTGCTCGTGACGATTTCGCCGGAGGAAATCCGCTCCCAATATTCCCGGACGTAGTTCACTACTTGCCCGACCGGGCGGCGGGCTTTGTGATAAAGCTCATAAGCTCGTCACCCGCCGATTTCTTTTCTTTCTCCGGGAGCAACGCGACGAGTTGGTTTGTGAGAGCGGAAAAGGATTTAATCGTCGTGTTGTAGGCACGGAGAGCCGGAGACTCCCGGCGGAGCTTTTGCGCCCCCTGTACGAAATCCTCTATCAAGTCGCCGTTGTTGATTTCGTCGGCGAGGCGTTCCAGCGTGACGGAGGTCACGGCGAATTGATTGATAAGCCCCTCGGCAAACTGCCGCTTTTCGGGAGGCATTTCTCGGAAAAGCCGTTTAATTTTCTTCTTTTTCGCCTCGATTTTTTCAGAAACCGAGAGCTCGTCGTAGCTTTTTTTATTTGTCGCCATATAATGAGTAAACCTCCCTCCGCCCCGGTTTTACCCCCCCTCATGTGCGCGCCCGGGTCGGTTCTTCCGAGGATTGAGGCGCGGTTACTTACCGGGTATCTATTTCGGCGCACCCCGGGGGGTATGTGGCGCTGTGATAATATTTCCGTCTGCATCGAAAGCGAGGCCGTCGGCAAGCGGCGGCGTTCCCTCGTGTATCAATGCGTGACACGTCCGGCAAACTGTCTCGAGGTTATCCTCGCCGAGCGCGATTGCCGGGTCGTCGATGTTCCTCGGCGTGAGCTCTATCTTGTGATGCACGATAACGCCGGGCTCGCCACAATGGACGCATAGCCCCGCGTCTCGCTTGAGAATATATGCTCGTGTGCGCCTCCATGCCGGAGACTCGTAAAACGCTTTTGCAAACTCTCTCATGCTCTCCGCCTCCGAGTGGATAAAGAGAACGCCTCGCGCATAAAGCGCGGGGCGCACGGCGGCGAGGTTTCCCTCGACCTCTCTTTACGCCTCAATGATAGCACGGGGGAAATGCAAGTTTCCATACGGATTTTTTTCGATACATGAGAATAAGTTAGAAAACGCCTCACATAGACGGCATAGCTCCCGCGCCGAAGTAGAGGAGAGCGAAGCGCACGAGCGCCTTGTTACGGAGGTCGTAGAGGCTCGACGTGGACGAATAGCATACGGCCTCCGTGATTTCGTCCTTGCTCTTGCGCTCGATGTACCAAAGCCGGAGGATACGCGCGTCGTCCTCGTCCATCTGCGCGAGCACATCGTCGATTTCCTCGACCTTATCCCGGGTAACTTGGATTTCCCGCATAACCTCGGCGAGCTCGAGGCAGTCCGCGAGCGCGTCGTTTACAGATTTCGCACCCGTGTACGGTTTAGACATATCCGCCGACGGATACTCCGACGGCGCGCCGTATCGTAAAATGCGCTCCTTTTTCCGCTCGAGATTGCCTAAAGCCGTCTCGAGTAATCCGCGAGCGCGGAGAGTTTTCTCCGCCGCCTCGAAATAGTTAATCATTAGCTCGCCCTCCTCGTGCGTTATCGTGGTTTAGGCGCGTTTCCCTCCGTGGCGGTATTCGCGTCCCTTGTTGTACTCATGCTTTGCCATGAGCACGGCCTCAACGTCCACGCCCATATAGGCGAGGTAATCGAGGATGCGGATAATCGCGTCGCAAAGCTCGACGGCGACTCCCTCCGGCTTGCAAGTGCCGGTTTTCTCGTCCTTGTCGCAAGCGCCCTCGAACTCGCACACCGCGCCCGGGATACCACAGCACCCGTAAATAGCCGGATTGCCGTCGCGCCACTCCTCGAGCGCCTCCGACACTTCCGAATGAATGAGCGCGGCGACCTCGGGAAAGCTCCGAGCCGTCTCTCACCATCCATGCGCGACCGCGTTTTCGTGGACTTCTTTCGCAAATTCGTTTACTGTCATTTTCGTTTCCTCCGTTTCGGTTTTATAAATACACCGTCCCGCCGATAAAAGCGGGCGACGATATACTTTCCTCCGTTTACGTCGTTGTGCCATGCGCCAGCATCCGCGAGGAAATAGCCCGGATAGAGCCTTTCATACTCGGCGTTGTTGGTCGTGTCGCGGGCGAGCTCCTCGGCGCGCTTGCCGGAGATACGCCCGTCCCGTGTTTTCGGCTCCGGGTCGATAAGGTTTTTCGAGGCGTTCCATGCTCGAGCATAGAGCGGGCTCTTGACGATGTAGTGACCGAGCCCGGCAAGGCCGCTCTCCGTGAACTGCAAACGGCGGGAGTTCGCGTACCCGAGCCCCCATAGCTTTTCGAGCTCGTCTCTATCCATTCCGCCGGATAGCGTGACGTGATGATGATAGCGCCCATTCTTTGAGCCCTTTTCCGTAACGGCTATGTACTTGAGCGGCGGGAGTCCTTGCTTTTTCCGTGCTCTCTGCACCCGACGGATATAATTCCGTAAAAGGCGTTGCGCCTCCTCCGGGCTCTCCGGCTGTTGCTGATAGGTCAAATGGATTTCGAGGTCGTCCGGCGTGAAGTTCGCGTGGAGGAGACGGACGAGCTTTTCCTCTCTATGCCGCTGATTGAGTTTCGCTTGAGCGGCGGAGGTCGGCTTGCTCCGCTTGCCTCTGCTCCGGCCTTGCCGATAGGTCGGGTAGATATATACGTCGAGATACTCGCCGCAATAATAGCGTTTCTCTCTGTAAACTGTTTTCATGTGACACCCTCCGACGAGAGCTCGTCTATGGTCGGTTTGTTAATATTCCATACGAGCCCGTAAAAACGCGCTTTGCGCTCGATTTTTTGCCCTTGCATACCGTCCCGGAGAGTGCTATAATAATAAAGGTATGAGTAATCGCTCGTCTTTTCCGGGACGAGTCCCCGCCGACGTTCTGCAAAGCGTCGGCGGTTTCTCTTTTTCTGTCCTGCATTGTCAGTCCTCCGCGCGGCGGTATAGTTCTACGAAGTCCGCCACGAAATCGAGGATAATCCGCTTTGCCTCATAATATATAATAGGTAGGAGCAAGAGCATGAACTCGCCGCCGACGGCCTTATAGCCTCGCCACGCGAGCGCCGCGCTCAAGCCCTTTGTGAAAACGACCGCCGTCACGATAAGCACGGTGAGGAACTCCGCCGCCGCGAGGCGGCTTTTCTTTTTGCGCCTCATGTGTCCGCCTCCTCGCCCCAATCAATAGCCTTTCCGCATTGTCCGCAAAAGCTGTTACGATTGCCGTCCTCGTTGTAGAGATATTCTCCGCTTTTACAGTTCTGACAAGCTAAAACGTTCTCGTCGCCGTCGGGGTACGGGCTCGCTTTCATTTGCAGATAGAGGGCTCCTTGTGCCACGTTACACGCCGCCCGAGTGCGCGGCGTATCCTCGCAACGTTCACGGCGAGTCACATCCAGCACCATAAACGCGAGTTCCGGTGTCATTTTCTCGGACGGCTCACGGGAAAACTCTTTTCGCGTCGTGTATTTGCACGGATTTCCACAATTTCGCTTGTTGCACTCGGTATTTTTCTGCGGGTCGCACTCGTATAATTTCGGAAAGTTCATTTTTTCTCCTCCTCGTCCTCCGGGATAGGCGTAAAGCACTCGCAACGGAGGACGCGCTCTTTTTCGTCTGCGTGTATCGGGCTCGGGCGGCGGCTGTCCATGCGCTCTATACACGGGATGCAGTAATCGCCGTCTCTGCCCTTGCGCTGGTCGTGTACCTCTCGAATGTTGTCACATTTCCGGCAATCGAACTCGTACCGCCATTTCGGGAGGTTGGATTTCCGGCGGCGTATCATTCCTCGGCCTCCTTATAGGCCGCGCGAACTTCCCGCATAATGCCGGATACGGAATATTCGCCGTATTCGATGAAACAGCAAATAGCCTCCTCGAGATTTTCGGCGTTTTCCGCCGCCGACGGGATTTCGTCCGGTTCGATGCACATATCCTCGATAGCATCGAATACCGCTTTTGTGGCGGCGGCGCTTTCGACGGCCTTTTTTCTCGCTTGCTCGAGTCTGCGTTTGAATACCGCGAGAGCCTGCTCCGTGAGCGCCTCGTCGGGAGTCATTTCCGATATTTTTTTCATGGTATGAGCCTCCTTGTGGCTTGCTCCCCGGCATTGAGCCGGGGAGCTTTTTAATTCCGAATTTTACAGGTCAAAGCCGGGCGCGAAGCCGAGGGAATAGTACGCGCCGCGGCTGCTGACTGTCCCGTCGGTGCCCACACTCACGAAAGAGTAGGAGCTGCTCGCAAGCGGAGAACGGAGCCACCAACGCCACGTTCCATCTCCGACGTGTTCTTTCACGCGGTCGCGCTCACGCTTGAAAATCTCAAGTTGAACGCTGTCCGGCTCCTCGTTCCACCAATCGCCCGCGCCGAAAACGTCGGTCGCGGAGGGTATCCATAGAGTATCCGCGTACTCGTGACGTTCTCCGTCGATTTCCTCGGACATGAAACGAGGCTCGAACGCCTCCGCGAGCTCGTCCGGGAAAAGCGGGAGAATATCCTCGAGGACGTGTCGCCGCCCCTCGCTCTTGAGGTATCCGCCCTTGTTGGTCGGCGTGTCGTTCATGCGCCACTTATCCGCGAGGCAGTCCTCGAGGACGAAGCGGGCGCGCTTCTCGTTGACATATCCGCCGCAAACGGCGTTGACGTGCTCGCCGTTCTTGAGCTCGATAGCGAACTTGTCGCCCGGGCGGATAAGCTCGAGGCCGTTCCCGCTCGAAATGGCCTTTTTGAGCTCCACGAAAGAGATTTCCTTGTTCCTTGTGGTAATGAGTTGCATCGTCTTTTCCTCCGTTCAAAAGATTTTACAGAAATAGTGATTGCCGATAATCATATCGACGCTCTCGTTATAAGGCGCGGTCGAAAAATAGACCGTATCCTCTGAAAGAATGTGCTCTCGCTCCTCTATGGCGGTATGCACCGCGAGATATTGTTCCTTGTCCGGCTCCGCCGAGTAGAGGTACGGAGCGGGGGAGAATTGCCATACGTCGCCGTATTTCTGAAATACGACCTCCTCGACCGTATCCGGGAAATAGTCGGAGAGCATACGGTTTAGAACGACCTCGACGACGGCGACTTGTCCCTCGAAGCTCTCGCCGCGCGCCTCGTGGTAGACGAGGCAAGCAAGGATATAAACGTCCTCGTCGCTGAAATGGAGCTCCGCGTATCTGTTCTCGGGCTCCGGCTCTACCGTCAGCTCCTCCGGCGTTTCCTCCGCCGCCTCCGGCCTTGCCGGTGCTATGTATGTCAGCGTTTGCCGTTCCGCCGCAAGTGCGCTTGTCCGCTCCGCGACCGGCTCCGGCGCTGTCTCTCGGATGCGGAGCGTCACTATGAGCACCAACGCAAAGAGGAGAGAGGCGAGGAGGGCGGCTTGCATCCGGCGGCGCTGTCTGCGGCGTTTCCGCCGCTCCTGCCTTGTCATAGCCTACCGGCCTCCGGCGTATCCTCTGCGAGTACGATATACTCGCACTCCCGGGCGATTGCCGTCCACCGAACGCCCCACGCACGGGCGGCGGCGTGTACGGCCTCGTATTTGTTCACGCCGTTTACGGTGAGCTCGCCGTATTCCTTGTGACGGACGAGGTATAATTTCGTCGTCCCGTCAAAGCGCGGGCGGTATCCCGCCGGTGCTGATTGCTCGTGCTTCATTCTGCTACCCTCCCGTCGATAAGCTGAAAGCTCTCTCGGATAGTCACGGGCTCGCGTCTGCCTACGTCAAACTCAAGGACGCAATATCGCCCGGCAGGATGGATATATACGACCGTCCCGGGGATTGCTTTCGGCTTGCCGTCCTTGCCCGGAACGTCGAACGTCGCGGGCTTTACCGTGATGCGGTCGCCGAGCTTAATCATTCTACGACCTCCGGCGTGTCTGCCGCCTCCGTTGGCTTGTCCGCCTCCGGAGCCGTCTTATTGTTCGCCGCGCGGAGGAAAGCGTCTCGGAGCATATTCACGAGCGGGGAGGCCGTCGTCGGAGTCGCCGGAGCATCCGCTTTCGGCTTGTCCATATCCGCCCGCTCGACGAAGCCGCATAAAATCGCCGCCGAGACTACCTCACCAACGAAGCCGCCGACCTCGCTCTCGGCGAGTGTCTGCGTCCTCGTGCGGACTTTGAAAGCGCCGGTCTTGAAATCAAAGACGACATACGCCCGCTTTCCCTCCGGCGGCTCGATTTTAACCGCCGCCGCGTCCGCGATAACTTCCTCCGGGCTCGGTACGGTGTAACCGGCCTTTTTCAGAGTGTCCAGTTGCGCCGCGTCGAGGGCGAACGCCTCGCCGCCGAGTTTCTTTGAATAGAGCTTTTTCATTCGTTTACCTCCGTTCTGTATCTCGTGCTAAAATCGCCCGGCTTGTAAAGCTCGCAACGCTCCATATCCGGGCGGCGTACCTTTTCGCGTTGCGTTTTGCTACGTTCGACCATGCAACAATAGCCGTTGCCGTCTTTCTTGTATCTGTCAAGCCATTTGCACCCGTGGCAATTCATATTTAGCCCTCCTCGCTGATAACGGCGATTTTTGCAAGGGCGGACGTTTGCGCCCATTCCTCGGCGAGAATACGGGAACTCCGCTCGAACTCTTGCGAGAGCGCGGCGAAAGCGTCCTCGTTCCTATCCTTGACCGCGCTCCACATTTCCTTGTGGACTTTCTCAATGTCTGTGTGCATCTGCTTTGTGCGCTCGATGCACTCTTTCAGCTCCGCCCATGCCTCACGGTCAGATGCAAAGCCTCTCCCGCGTTCCTCCATCGTGCCGGAGACGGCCTCCGCGACGGCGGCTTGTAGATTTCCCATTAGCTTAACCCTCGAACTCACATTATCCATTTGAATGCCTCCTCGTTATTTCTTCCGGCGAGCGTAACCCGCCGCCGATTTTCGGACACCATGCCGGGATATACGGCTCAAACCGCTTTACGCCGACTATGTAGCCTCTGCATTTGCCCGGGGCGAAGCACCGATACGCAAAAGCGTCCTTTGTCCACGGCTCCGCTACGATGTGCTCGCACCCCTCACAAGTGCGTGAATAGTCCGCGCCGCTCATATTTTCGAGCCTTTCGCGCAATACCCGTTGCAATCATAAATTGGCCGTTTCTGCTTAATTCGTTCTCCGCATTTCAAGCAAGAGCCGTCCTCGCAACGGAGGCAATTATCCGTTCCCCTCCATCTGCAATACGAGCATACGCAAGCGTCGCAAGGGCTTTCTTTCCTCATTCCGCTACCTCCGCCGCCGGGAGGCCGAGCCACCATAGCGGATTGTCCCGCTCCGGGCGGCGGCAGTCGTCGCAATCCGCCGCCGAGCACGAGGAGCAATAGAGCCGGTGAAAAGCATCGTCCCACGGCGTTTCAATCGCCGGGATAGAGCCGAGGAACGCCGCAAGCGCCTCCGGGCTCGCCGTGATACTCTGGTAGTTGTTCATGCTCACGCCTCCAAATCCCGCAGTATTTTGCGGAGGTCTGCGTCGAGCTCTCTCCAAAACTGCGCGTTGTCGGCGGCGTGGATATATTTCGGGGAGCCGTCCTCTTTCTTTTCCTCTGCGAGCTTCTCCCATGCCTCCGCCTCGCCCTCGCGGGTCTTGGTCGTCATAAGGATATAAAGGGAGAGTTTGGAGCACTGTTCCGCCGTTAGTGTCTTTCCGTTCATGGTATGAGTAACCTCCTTTTTTACTGTGCCGCTTTCCGACGGCCTCTATTTCGGTACGACCGATTTACTCGAGCCTCCGCTACCGCCGCGCTATACCCTTGACGAAAGCGGGAGTCCGTTTCCCCGGTCTTGCCTCGCTCGAGCTCGCGGTATATGGTCGCTTGGCACTTGCCGACGCGCTCGGCAATCTCGCCCGGCTTTGCGCCCTTTGCGTACATTTCCTCGATAATCCGCCGCTCCTCGAGCTTTAAGCACTCGTATTTCATAGCCTCGCCTCCGTTTCTGCGTAAAAAAATAAGTGCGTCGGAGCTTATTAGCTCTTTCGCACTTAATGATAAACGCCACACCGTGCATATAAGGACATCAATTCTGCTGCGATCCTCGCCGAGCAGGATCCGAAGCGTCCGATGTATCATTTCCGTTCTCCCAGCCAGTGGATGGACGACCCGAACGGCGGCTTATGGCATAACGGCTACTATCATATGTTCTACTGCTGGAACCCGAACAGCTATGCGCAAAGAGCCGGCATGGTCTACAAGACCGCGGAGCGCGTATGGGATCCGGACAGCGAGGATTGGACCGGCGGCATCGGCGTCTGGGGCCATGCCAGAAGCAAGAATCTGATCCACTGGGAGCATCTCCCAATCGCCATTTTCCCGCAGATCGAAAAGGGCGAGCACTTCATCTGGTTCGGCTGCGTGCGCGTCAACAAAAGAGGCCTGCCGATGGCGTTCTATACTGCGGTCGGCCCGGACAGAAGACCGGAGGACACCGCGGATCAGTGGGTCGCGCTTGGCGATAAGGACCTGATCAACTGGCAGCCGTATGAAAATAACCCCGTCCTGACCTATTCCCTGAACGGCGATACCCGTCTGGGCGAATGGCGCGACCCGTTTATTTTTGAAGAAAACGGGAAAACATACCTCATTTTGGGCGGAACCAGACTGCCGAAGGACGAAAACGGACATCCGGCAATTTCTCTGTATGAGGCGCTGGATGATGAGCTGACAAAGTGGAAATTCAAGGGTATTCTGTTTGAGTATGCGGATGTCAAAACGCCCAGCATCGAATGCCCCAATATCGCCAGATTCGGGGACAAGTGGGTCATCTTCATCTCGCCGCATAAGGAAGTCGAATATTTTGTCGGTACAGCCGATCTGGAGAACTGCACGTTTACGGTCGAGGCCCACGATTATTACGACTTCAGCAACCAGTTCTACGCCACCAATATCCTGACGGAGGAAAGCGGAAGAAAGATCATGTGGGGCTCCATCGTCGATACGTTCAAGGGCTCCGTCGGCTGGCAGTGCTGCCTGTCGCTTCCGCGCATTCTGGAGCTAGATGAAAAGAACGACGTTCTGCTGCAGAAGCCGGCGCCGGAGCTCGAGACGCTGCGCGCCGAGAAATACAGCTATGCGCTTGATCTGGCCGGACAGAAGTATACACTCTGCCAGATTAAGGGCGGCACGTTTGAGATTGAAGCCTGGATCGATGGCAAGGACGGAAACGGTCTGGAGCTCGTCTGTGGCTCGTATCGCATGGGCGTGGAATTCTGCGGCGGCAAGCTCCATGTAGCCGATGTCTGGGTGCCTGTGCGCAGCACAGCGGACGGCCGGCACCATATCCGCGTGTATATCGACAAGATGATCACTGACGTATATGTTGACGGTGTGGACTGCTGCACCAGAATCATTGAACCCGTTTATGAGGCGACCGATATCAACGTGTTCGGGACCGGTGCCTGCAAGGTTGACGTGTATCAGCTGAACGCCGAGAATCTGTTCTCGCTGTCAAAGGAGTATTTGCAGGCTTCTGCTGAATAAGAGCCGTACGAACGGAACAGAAGAGGTATAATCCATAGATGTGTGTGAACAGAATCTGTTGGATTTACCTCTTCTGCATATGAATGGAGTGTTTGAAATGCCAAAGAAAATGTTTGTTGATCCCGAAGAGGTCCGAAAGCCGGGGAAACTATCGTTTACAGATATTCCGATGAACGTCTACCAGAAGCCGCTCGAGCAGGAACTGTCTGAGGGCGCGTTCACGCCGGAGGAGCTGAAAACAATCTACCACGACATGTACATGATCAGAACGTTTGAGGAAATGCTGCATACGATCAAGGTTCTGGGCATGTACCGTCAGCATAAATTCAGCTACACGGGCCCGGCGCATCTGTCCATCGGAGAAGAGGCCTATGCAGTCGGCGAAGCGTTTCTGCTGGACGAAAACGATTTTATATTCGGCAGCCATCGCGGACATCATGAGGTTCTCGCAAAGGCAATGTCGGCAATCCGGAAGATCCCGGAGGAAAAGCTGCTGGAGATTATGATCTCATACCACAACGGTGTGCAGTATCGGATTGTCCGCCACAGATATCCCAATGTCGGCGTCCGTGAGCTCGCGCGGAAATTCTTCCTGTACGGGATGATGAGCGAGATTTTCGCGAAGGATACCGGCTTTGGACACGGCCTTGGCGGATCCATGCATGTGTTTTTCACCCCGTTTGGAATTTATCCGAACAATGCCATCGTGGGCGCCTCCGCCTGCACGGCGACCGGCGCGGCGCTTTATAAAAAGTGCAACCAGAAAAGCGGGATCGTTGTTGCAAATCTTGGCGACGGCTCGATGGGTCGTGGGCCCGTGTGGGAAAGCATTAACTTTTCCTCGATGGATCAGTACCACACGCTCTGGGAAGACGGCTATAACCGCGGCGGACTGCCGATCATTTTCAATATTGCCAATAACCACTATGGCATGGGCGGGCAGACCCGCGGAGAAACGATGGCGTTCCAGCAGGCCGCGCGCTTCGGCGCGGGCGTAGCGCCGAACGAGCTGCACGCCGAGCGCGTGGACGGCTATAACCCGCTTGCGGTCATAGACGCCTATCGAAGAAAAAGAAAGATCATAGAAGAAGAGGGCGGCCCGGTTCTCCTTGAGGTCATGACCTATCGCCTGACGGGCCATTCAACGTCGGACGGCAATCCGTCCTACCGGACGAAGGAAGAGCTGGAGGCTTGGAAAACGCAGGACTCCATTCCTGCGTTTGAACAGGCGCTTGTGCGCGCCGGCGTCACGACAGCGCAGGAGCTCGCGCAGCTGCGCGAGGCGATCGAGGTGCAGAACGAGGAGATTTTCCTTCTGGCCTCCGACCCGGAGATTTCCCCGCTGGCAGACCTCCGGAAGAACCCGGGCTACGTTGAGAATGTCATGCTGTCGCATGGCCGGGCGGAAAAGCTGGACGACAGGACTCCGGAGGTAAACGATCTGACGGACAATCCGCGCCTGCAGCAGATCGCCAAGCGCACAAGATTGGCGATAGACAGCAACGGACAGGAGCTGCCGAAGTCGCAGGCGGTCCAGATCCGGGACGCGCTGTTTGAGAGCCTGCTGTATCACTTCGAAAAGGATCCCACCATGATCTCCTACGCGGAGGATATCCGGGATTGGGGCGGCTCGTATGCGGTGTACCGAGGCTTATCGGAGGCGCTTCCGTATCACAGAATGTTCAACGCGCCGATCTCAGAGAGCGCGATCGTCGGCTCCGCTGTGGGATACGCGATGGCTGGCGGCCGGGCGGTTGTTGAGCTGATGTTCGCCGATTTCCTCGGCTGTGCCGGAGATGAGATCTTCAACCAGATGGCAAAGTGGCAAGCTATGAGCGGCGGCGCGTTGCGCATGCCGGTCGTGCTCAGAGCGACGATCGGCTCCAAATACGGCGCACAGCATTCGCAGGATCCGTCGTCTCTGGTCGCGCATATCCCCGGCCTCAAGGTCGTGATGCCGGCTACGCCGTATGACGCCAAGGGCCTGATGAACAGCGCACTGGTCGGAACAGACCCGGTGGTGTTCTTTGAGTGCCAGAGGATTTATGATCAGGGCGAGCTGTTCCATGCCGGCGGCGTGCCGGAGGAATACTATGAGATCCCGATCGGCGAGCCCGACGTCAAGCTGGAGGGATCGAACGTCACGATCCTGACGGTAGGCGCGACGCTCTATCGGGCGCTGGAGGCGGCAAAGCGGCTCAAGGCGGAGTTTGGCATTTCCGCCGAGATCATCGACGCACGGACGCTGGTACCGTTCTCCTATGAGAAGCTCCTGGCGTCTGTCAAAAAGACCGGCTTCCTGCTGCTGGTAGCAGACGCGGTCTCGCGCGGCGGCTTCCTCAACGATATCGCCGCGAACGTGACCAGAATGGCGTTTGACGATCTGGACGCGCCTCCCATTGTGATCGGCGCGCGCAACTGGATCGCGCCCGCGTTCGAATACGACAAGGAATTCGCGCCGCAGGCGCAGTGGATGATCGATGCGATCCACGAGAATTTCTTCCCGCTGAAAAACTATACGCCGGTATATGATATGAGCAACAGCGAAATGATCCGCAGGGCAAAGCTTGGCGTATAACGCGCAGGAGCGCTGTAAAATGGAAAACGGCCGGCAGCGGCCGGGAAAGGGGGACAGAACAATGAGCGGAATGTTCGATACGGAAAACAAGTTTGTAAATCTGCTGGCAAAGGTGGGGGACCTGATCCTCCTGAGCATTCTCTGGTGTCTGTGTACGATGAGCGTGCTGTTTGCCGGACTCGGCTGGAGCACGGTCTACTATGTGGCGCTGAAATGCGTCCGGAGCGAATATGGCACAACATTTAAGGAAACAGGGGCTTTTTTGAAGGGGAACTGGAAGCAGGAGCTTGTGTTGGGAGGCATTACGGCAGTATACCTGTTCGGCGCGTTCAGCGCCATCTCGTTTTCAAACTCGCTCGTTCAGGTCAGCGGGATCTCTCTTGTGTATGCCATTCTGGCCAGAGTCCTTCTGATCCCGCCGCTGCTGATCGTACCATGGCTGTTCCCGCTGTTTGCACGGTTTACCATGAAGAGCGCTGCCTTTGTGAAAACGGCGCTGATCCTCTCAATCCGCCATTTTGGAAAAACGGTGCTTGCACTGGCGCTTCTTGCTGCCGCGGCGTTCTGCGCAGCCAATGTTCCCATTCTGCTGCTGATCCTGCCGGGAGCGGTCTCGCTGTGCCTTTCCTATCTGATCGAACCGGTTTTTTCTCAGTATATCAAAAAGGACGCAGTTTTTTCAGCAAAAGATATCTGGAAGATTTCACAGGAATAAGAGGATGCGAAGCGCTGCGCTTTGCACGAGACACCATTTGACACGGAGGAATCAGCATGGTCCGCGTAGATTGTGTGAGCAGAAACTATGGACAAAAAGCGGCCCTGAAGCAGGTCAGCTTTGAAGTGAACGATGGAGAGGTCCTCGGACTTCTGGGCAAAAACGGCGCCGGAAAGTCGACCATGATGAATATCATGACCGGAAATCTGGCCGCCACGCAGGGAACGATCCGCTACGATGAATTTGATATCATGGAGCAGCCGCTTCAGGCCAAGAAATGCTTCGGTTATCTGTCTGAGCTGCCGCCGCTCTATATGGAAATGAGGGTAGAACGGTACCTGAATTTCGTCTATGATCTCAAACGATGCACCCTGCCGAGACAGACGCATATCCAGAAGGTCATGCGCCTGACGCATACGGAGCAGGTCGGCAGCCGTGTGATCCGGAACCTGTCCAAGGGCTACCGGCAGAGGATCGGGATCGCGCAGGCAATGATCGGCGATCCCAAGGTCCTGATCCTTGATGAGCCGATGGTCGGTCTGGATCCGCAGCAGATCATTGAGGTTCGAGATCTGATCCTTGATCTGAAGCAGTCGCATACTGTGATCCTTTCCTCGCATATTCTGCCGGAGATCCAATCCGTGTGCGACCGTGTTGTCGTCCTGAATGAAGGAAGTCTGGTCGCAGATGATACGCCGGAGCACCTTTCCGCAAAGCTCAGCGCGGCAAGCCGGCTCCAGCTGCGGGTCGCGGCTCCGGCGGAAAGTGTGATCCAGCTCCTGAAGACCATACGGGACGTTGAAACGGTCACACAGCAAAATCCGCAGGAGCCCGGCTGCTGTGAGCTTCTGATCGAAGCAGCGCAGGGCTCCGATATCCGCAGAGCGGTGTTCTGCCGTCTGTCCGAGCGGCAATACCCGATTTTGTATATGGCTCTGGAAGAGATGACGCTGGAAAGCATTTTCCTTTCTCTGACGGGAAACGGTTGAGGAATAGGGGTGTATCGATGTTTGCAATTCTGAAACGAGAACTTTACGGATTTTTTGTCACGCCGATCGCTTACGTGTATCTGGCCGCAGTTGGAGTCGTCTCTGCCGTTTACTATGCCATGCTGCTATTGCGCGGCAGCGCAAAGATCGGCAGCGAGTTCGCGTTCCTGTTCTCCGTTACGCTTCTGTTAACGCCGGTGCTGACCATGCGCCTGCTGAGCGAGGAGCGGAAGCAGAATACGCTGCTGCTTCTGCGTGCAGCGCCCGTCAGAACGAGCTATATCGTTCTGGGAAAATATCTGGCAGCCTGCATCATCTACTGCATGAGCCTGATTTTTCCTTTGCTGCATGTGCTTTCTATGGTGGAATGGTCGAGCGTGAACTGGGCGTTCGTGGCGGGAAATCTCGCCGGGCTGCTGCTGGTCGGAATGGCCTGTATCGCGATCTGCACGCTGATTTCCTCCCTGACGGAGAACCAGATCGTCGCGGCCATCGGGGGCTTCAGCGTCATGGTGTTTGTACTGCTTCTCAACACGCTGGCCAGCGCCGTGCATCTTCCGTTCCTGCGAACCGTATTGGCCAGCATGTCCTTCTATAATTCCTATTATGGCCTGACAGTCGGGATCCTTCGCGTATCCGACCTGTTCTATTTTGTCACGCTGATCGGGCTGTTCCTGTTCCTGACGATCCAGTCGATGGAGTCCCGCCGGTGGAGCGGATGCTGAGAGGAGGCAAGGCGATGCAGAGCAAATTCAAGGGCAAGCATTTCCGATACAGTGTCTATGCGGCGGCAATGATCGTGCTGGCGATCGTCATTGCACTGGTCCTGAACGCCGTGGTATCACGGCTGTCTGACCGGTATAACTGGTCCGCTGATCTGTCGGACAACAAGCTCTATGGACTTTCCGAGCAGACGCAGACGATCCTGAACGGCCTTGACCGGCAGGTCCGGATCCACGTCCTGACCGACGAAACAGCGCTGGCCACGTCGAATGAGTATATGGCCCAGCTTTATCAGACGCTTCAGGCGTACGGCGCGTATCCGCATGTCGAGGTAGACTATGTGGATCTGACGTTGCAGCCGACATTTGCCAAGCAGTATCCGGATCTGACGCTCTCAGACAATGAAGTGATCGTGGAAAGCGAGGAGCGGGTACAGCTGCTCGAGCTGACGCAGATGCTGCAGACGACAACGAGCCTGAACGAGTCGAGCTATACAACAAGCACCACGATCAGCGGCTCCGTGGCCGAGCAGAAGCTGACGAATGCGGTGATGTTTGTAACCGCGCAGAAGCTTGTGACTGTGTCGGTCCTTACGGGCTTTTCCGACCGGGATCCCGCCGGGATCGAACAGCTGCTTACGGATAACAGCTTTCAGGTAAAGCAGCAGAGCCTGATCACGGATGAAATTGATCCGGAGGCGGATATTGCGGTGCTCTATGGACTGCAGCGCGATATCAGCGAGCCGGTTTTACAGAAGCTTGATACATGGCTGGACAACGACGGCCAACAGGGGAAAACCTTCCTGATTTTCGCGGACGAAAGCGCGCCGCAGCTGCAGACCGTCGATGCGTTCCTCAGAGAATGGGGAATCGAAGCCGGAAGCGGACTGGCCGTGGAGCAGGAGAACTCCAAATATTATTTCTACCCATATTATCCCGTTGCGCAGTTCGGCGAGTCGGAATATGCGGAGCGCTTCGCGCAGCGCAATAATCCAATCGTCATGCCGTTTACAAAGCCGGTCTATTCCTGCGCAACGACCGGGAATTATCAGGTAACGCCGCTTCTGACGTTCTCGGATTCCGCGTCTGTTCTGGATGCAGACGGAGCTGTAACGCAGACGGAGACGGCGATCAGCGCCATACAGCTTTCCTGCCATACGAATTACGGAACACAGACGAACCGATCCTATCTGGTGTATTCCGGCTCATGGCAGGCGTTTTCCGCATCGATCCTGACGGACAGCACGTTCCGGAACGCGGAGTATCTGCTGAACCTGCTGAATTCGCTGACAAACCGGGAAAACGTGGTGGACATTGTCACAAAGGATTTTTCGGAGCCTGCGCATGCGCTCACCAGCCAGCAGGTTACGACAAGGATCATTGTGTTTGCCGCCGTTTTGCCGCTGTGCATCCTTTGCGCAGGACTGCTGGTGTTCCTTCGCAGGCGCAGCGGATAAGCGGGCTGTGAAAAGGTGGTTATCCATGAAAAAGAAAACGCTTGTGCTACTCGTGACGGTCATTCTGGCGGCGGCGGTCTGCGCAGGGCTGGCGCTGCTGCTCCGGCAGGAGCCGGAAAGCCCCGCGAGCCAGAAGACCGCCGCGCAGACGCTTTTGAACCGCAGTGAAGCCGAGGTGCGCTCCGTTACAGTCACATCCGCCGGCCGGCAGATCGCTGCCAGTCGGGATCAGAACGGAACGCTTGTGATCCCCGCGCTTGACGGCCTCCCAGTCGATCAGGAAAAGATCGACGCGCTGGCAAAATATTCGGCTCTTCTGCGTTCACAGCAGACGCTGACAGACGCACAGCGCGATCTGGAGGAGTACGGACTCGACGAACAGACCGCAACGCATGTTCAGGCAGAGTTTGACGATGGACAGACAATGGAGCTGTGGGTTGGCGAGGCCGTGCCGGGCGCGTCGACGCCCAGCAATTACGTGCTGTACGAGCAGAATGTGCACGTGATGTTCCAGCTGCATGTCAGCCCGTTCCTGAAACAGGAGGAGGACTTTATCCGCACGGCGATCACGCCGTCGAACGATGATTCGTCCTATGTTACGCTGCTGCTGTCAGTGAAGCAGGCCCAGTGGGAAGCGCCGGTCACAGTCGCGTTTCAGGATACACAGGCAACAAGCGGCGGCCAGCTGATGGCCTCGTATGCGATCGTGTCTCCGGCACACTATGATATGACCTATCATGAGCGCGGCACGCAGTTTTTGCAGTCGGTATACGGCCTTCAGGGCAAGTCATACCTCCTGCATCCCGGGCAGGACGATCTGGAAGCGTGCGGTCTGGCACAGCCGCAGGTCGTGCTGCAGACAGTTTATATCGACCAGAGCGGCACGCAGACGACGCTGCAGCTGATGGCCTCCGAAGCGGACGAGAGCGGCGTGGCCTATGTGCTCGTCAGCGGCGTGGATCTGATCTACAAGATGGACGTATCCGCGTGCAGCTGGTACAGCATCACGCTGGAGGACGTTCTGGGGCGGCAGATCGTGATGCCCGCGGTAAAGAGCCTTTCGGGGCTCCTGATCGAAACGCAGGACGCGCAGCTGCATGTGGATATTGAAACGGACGCAGCCGGTGAACTGCGCATCGATACAGATCAGGACGCACGCTATCAGGCATCCGAATTCAAGAAGCTGTACGAGGTGCTGATTTCTGCGGAAATCGACAGTCTCTGCACGCAGGCGGAGCAGACCCCGGCCCTCCTGCAGATCACCTATGAAGCGGCAGACGGCACAAAGCAGACGGTTTCGTTCTGCGAAGGCCCGGTCAGACAGGCCTACGTCTGGAAGAACGGAAGTCCGTACGGCCTCATCCGCAGCAGCTATGTAGACGTGATGCTGGAGGCTGTTTCAAAATTTATGCGTCAAGAGACAATTACCGTCACATATTGAAAAGCAGAGC
>OLVO01000923.1_pt1 | contig 32437 bp, 29 predicted proteins | sample 1672571 | NCBI WGS metagenome assembly OLVO01 (sample SAMEA3136700, study PRJEB25190) | human gut metagenome | biome: human gut; feature: human-associated habitat; material: faeces | place: Austria | collected 2013
AAGAGAACGTCGTCCGTCACTTCAATACCGTCAACCTCGGCTTCGCCTGCGACACCCCGCGCGGTCTGATCGTCCCCACGATCTTTAACGCCGACCAGATGACGCTGCTCGAGCTGTCCATGGAAGCCAAGCGGCTTGCCGCCGAGGCCCGCGAAGGCAAGCTCAGCCCCGATTATATGTCCGGCGCGACCTTCACCATCTCCAACATCGGCTCGTTCGGCTGCGAGGCGTTCACGCCCGTGATCAATCCGCCTCAGACCGGCATTCTCGGCGTCTGCAATATCCAGACGAAGATCAAGTCCGCGAAGGACGGCGTCATTGAGACGTACCCGGCCATGGGCCTGTCTTTGACCTTCGATCACAGAGTCATCGACGGCGCACCTGCCGCGCGCTACATGAGCGAGCTGTGCAAGAGCCTTGAGAACTTCATGACGCTGCTTGCCAAGTAAGAGAAAGGAAGGACGAAATTATGCCGAAATCTTTGTATATCGATCCCGTAAAAGTCCGCGAACCCGGCTATATCCACTTTGAAGATATTCCCGTCTGCCAGTATAACAAGACCATCAAGCAGGAACTGGACGAGGGCAATTACACCAAGGAAGATCTCATCCGCATCTACCGCGACATGGCCATCTGCCGTGAGTTTGAGCATATGCTCACGCTCATCAAGACGCAGGCCAACTATAACGGCGTCGAGACGACCTACCCCGGCCCCGCGCACCTGAGCTACGGCCAGGAGGCCTCCTGCGTCGGCGAAGCATATCTGCTGAACAAGGACGACATCACCTTCGGTTCTCACAGAAGCCACTCCGAGATCCTGTCCAAGGGCCTCAGCTGCATCAACAAGCTCTCCGACGAAGAGCTGATGCAGACCATGGAAAGCTTCCTCGGCGGCAAGACCCTCGCAGCCGTCAAGAAATTTGCCGACACCAGCGACGTCAAGGAGCTGGCCATCCGCTTCCTGCTCTATGGCACCGTCGCCGAGATCTTTGCCCGTGAAAACGGCTTCCATCACGGCATGGGCGGCTCCATGCACGCGTTCTTCCTGCCGTTCGGCATCTACCCGAACAACGCCATCGTCGGCGGCTCCGCTCCGATCGCAACGGGCGCTGCGCTGTACCAGAAGAACAACGACAAGAAGGGCGTCGTCGTCTGCAACATCGGCGATGCGTCCCTCGGCTGCGGCCCGGTTTACGAGGCCATGAACTTCTCCGCCATGGACCAGTTCAAGACCCTCTGGGAGGAAGGCCGCAAGGGCGGTCTGCCCATCATCTTCAACGTCTTTGATAACTTCTACGGCATGGGCGGCCAGACCATGGGCGAAACCATGGCCTACAATATGCCCGCCCGTCTCGGCGCAGGCATCACCCCGAGCCAGATGCACGCCGAGCGTGTCGACGGCTGGAACCCGCTGGCTGTCATCGACGCGTACAAGCGCAAGATGGAGCTGATCAAGAATAACGAAGGCCCCGTCCTGCTCGACGTCGTGACCTATCGTCTCGTCGGCCACTCCACCTCCGACCAGAACGCGTACCGCACCAAGGAGGAGATCGAGGACTGGCGCAGCCATGACCCGATCGTCAAGTTCCGCGAGGCCCTCGTGGAAGCAGGCGTCGAGTCCGACGAGTTCTTCGCCAAGCTCCTGCAGGACACCGCCGACCGCATGACCATGATCTGCCGTGCAGCCGACGACAAGGAGATTTCTCCGTATGTCGACTTCGACAAGAATCCGGACTATCTGGCAAATCTGATGTTCTCCAACGAGCATGTCCGCTCCATGGGCGCGCCCGATCAGAAACTGAACGTCACCGGCCCGAAGGAAAGCTGCAAGCGCTACGCAGCCCTTGCCAAGAAGGAGCACTATGCGTTCGATAAGGACGGCAATAAGTTCTCCGACATGAAGGTCTACAACATCCGCGACGCTATCTTTGAGCCGCTGATCAACAAGTATTACGAGGATCCCACGCTCGTCGCCTATGGCGAAGACGTGCGCGACTGGGGCGGCGCATACGCCGTCTACCGCGGCCTGATGGACGTGATCCCGCACTCCCGCCTGTTCAACTCCCCAATCTCCGAGGCTGCTATCGTCGGCACCGCCGTCGGCTATTGTATGTGCGGCGGCCGCGCGGTCGTCGAGCTGATGTACTGCGACTTCCTGGGCCGCGCAGGCGACGAGGTCTTCAACCAGATGTCCAAGTGGCAGGCCATGTCCGCCGGTATTCTCAAGATGCCGATGATCCTGCGTATGTCCGTCGGCGCAAAGTACGGCGCGCAGCATTCTCAGGACTGGGTCGCCATCGTCTCCCACATCCCCGGTCTGAAGGTCTTCTTCCCGGCTACCCCGTATGAGGCCAAGGGCATCATGCAGGCGGCTCTGAACGGCACCGATCCCTGCGTCATCTTTGAGTCCCAGCGTATCTACGGCAAGGGCGAAGAGTTCCACGAGGGCGGTGTTCCCGCCGAAGAGTACGAGTGGGCCCCCGGCGCGGTCAATAAGGTCCGCGATGGCAAGGATCTCACCATCCTCACCATCGGCGCAACGCTCTACCGCGCGGTCGACGCAGCCAAGACGCTCTCCGAGAAATACGGCATCGAGGCCGACGTCATCAATATGCCGTCGCTTGTCCCGCTGGATTATACCGACCTCATCGCGTCCGTCAAGAAGACCGGCCGTGTCGTCCTGGCCTCCGACGCCTGCGCAAGAGGCACGTTCCTCAACGAGATCGCGGAGAATCTGACGAATATGTGCTTCGATTATCTGGATGCGCCTCCCGTCGTCATCGGCGCGCGCAACTGGATCACCCCGCCGCACGAGTTCGACAAGTATTTCTTCCCGTATGCCGAGTGGATCATCGACGCGGTCAACGCCCGCCTGATCCCGCTGGAGGGCTACACCTCCACCACCACTCCCGACGAGGCTGAGATCATCCGCCGCAACAAGCTGGGCGTGTAAAACCAGAGATCCCCGCGCAGATCCAATCTGCGCGGGGATTTGAAAGAAAGCCTTGACAAACGTACCAAACGCCGCTATAATATCTATGTTTTCCGGGTCATAGCACCGCACGGGAAACAGCACAGCTTCATAAATGGGCCTGTAGCTCAGCTGGGAGAGCGTTCGGTTCGCATCCGAGAGGTCGAGAGTTCGAGTCTCTTCAGGTCCACCAAACATAAGAAATCCGAACCTTAGACCGCAATCGGTCAGAGGTTCGGATTTCTTGTTTTTCCCAATGATAGCCGCGACGGTTGGCAGACAAGGCGGGCAGGCACTGATTGTGCCTGCCCGGTTGTATGAATTTGGAGATTTCCCTTACGGCTTTGTGAGAATGGCGCTCATGTCGGTCATTTTTTCGCCCAGGGTGAAGGTGACGGCCTCGGTGTCGTGGGTTAGGCGGTAGGCTTCGCCGCTTTCGCCCTTGCTCAGCAAATCGGAGAGCAGGAACGCGGACGCTGCGCCCCTGGTGACAAAGACGATTTTCTCCACGCCCTGCGACCTGAGGGTGCGAAGTCCGCTGAGCTTGCCCGTGAGAATGGCGAAGTCCTCGTCAACGGTGACGGTCAGCACGCCGTCCTTCTGCTCGGCCGTGTAGGCAATGTCCTTGCCGTCCTTGTCGGTCACGCGGTAGAGAGGGCTTTGCAGAGTATCCGCGTCGTCGGATTTCCCTTCCGGCACCACAAGCGTGCCGATCTGGAATTCGATCGTCTCGCCGCCCAGCCGCAGGACACAGGTGACGGGGTAGGTACCCGGTGCGGCGGGAACGGTCTCACTGCCGTCATAGAGAATTTTTTCTACAGTACCCTCGCCGGACGCTGTCACGGTGAACTTGCCGTTTTCGCTGCGGATGTCCAGAGTGGTCAGGTTTTCCGGGTCGCCGTCGTGATTTTCGCCGCTCAGGCGCATGTTGATGTAGTCCTTCAGCTTCTCAATATCGCTGCCGTTCCGGCCGTTGATCGTCACATCCGGGCCGATTACGTAGTGACCGTAGCTGCTTTCGTGGTAGGCATCCTGCCCGTCGCCGATGCGGCCGATGGCATTTTCATCCAGCGTGTATTCGATTTCCTTTGTCTTATAATTAAAGGCAACTTTGTCGTTCAAGAGCATACCCGTGGTAATGCGGGCGTTGCCGAGGATAAGAATGGTTCCGCGCATATCACGTTTGCCTTCGCTGCCGATGGCGGCGGAACGATCGCCCGCTATGGCGGTGATCTGCGCATTGTCCTGGATGATGATCAGTCCGGCCATGTGTCCATCATCACCGGCACCGATGCCCGTACCTTCATCCTCGCCGATCGCCGTCACCTTTGCGCTGTCCCGGAGGATGATTCTGCCGGTGGAGGTAATGGAGCCATACGTTCCCGCGCCGATGCCCGCACCGTCGTCGTCGCTTCCTGCGGTTACCTGCGCGCTGCCGCCGATGGTGATGGTGCCGGATACGTCCCCATCCTCTCCAGCGCCGATACCGGCGCCGCTGTCTTCACTCCACGCGGTTACCTTTGCGTTGCCGCCAATCGTAATCGTGCCGGACATCTCGCTCTTTGGGGGGTCATCATCTGACTCGCCAGCGCCAATTCCTGCACCGTCCCAGCCGCTTCCGGCCGTAACCTGCGCGTTGCCGCTGATGGTGATGCTGCCGGACATATTGCCGTCTTCGCCGGAGCCGATACCCGCACCGTCCTCCTGGCTGAAGGCGTTGACCTTTGCGTTTTCGTCAATGGTGATGCTGCCGGACATATTGCCGTTATAGCCGGAACCGATGCCTGCACCGTCACCATAGAAATGATCTTCCCCGTCATCTTCCGTGGTGACGGTGGCGCTGCCGGTAATATGGATTTTACCGGACATGTCTTCATCCTCGTGGCTGCCGATCTTGGCGTTATCGTTATAATTATCTTCATTATCGCCGATCTCGGCCTTCAGAGAGCCGCTGCCGGTGATGGTCACATCGCCGTCGGAGACATGCAGGGCAGAGCCGCTTTCGGAGAAAATCTTGTTGTCTCCCTCCAGTGTGATGTTCGCGCTGGAGCTGCCCACGTCGATGGCGTCGCCTGTGCTGCTGATGTTGATATCCTGAATGGTGACATTTGCCGTTGCATTGTCAGAGGTGGATATGGTGATGGTGCTGTCCGTTGTCTTAGAGCTGTCGCGCTGCTTGATGACAGGCGCGTCATCCGCAACGTCTGTGCTGCTTCCCTGGGACACCGTCTGGCCGCTGTCTCCGGCGCTGACGGTAATGTCGCCGTCCTCCAGATACCATTCCGCCGCAAACGCGGTCACAGACAGGTTCACGACCAGCAGCAGCGCGATGATCGCGGAAATCAGTCTTCTCATTTTCATTGGATGTACGTTCTCCTTTCTCGTCCTGACCCGTACCCGTCGGGCAGGCAGTCGGGGATTGCATCGGGGTACCCCATTGTGAACTTTCCGAAGGCTATTCGGTGCATATACCAATGATAACAGATAAAGTCTTTCCTGTCAAGCATCCTCCCGGCGGACATTTTTTGCCCCGTCTGTGCCGTTGACTAAACCGTCAGGCTATGCTATAATGCCGCTCAAACAGCACGGCAAATGTCGATTTGCCGCCATATAAGAAAGAGGGGTCATCCTTGATGAATGTACGGAAAGCACAAAAAGCTGACATTGACAGCATCGAAAAAATCTACGACCGCATTCATGACAGCGAGGAACAGGGGCTTTCCACCATCGGCTGGATTCGCGGCGTCTACCCCACCCGAAAAACGGCGGAAGCCGCTCTGGAGCGAGGCGATCTGTTCGTCATGTTGGATGACGGAAATGTAGTTGCCGCCGCCGTCATCAACCAGACGCAGGTGTACGAGTACAAAGACGCAGCATGGAAGCACGCCGCGGAAGACCGCGAGGTCATGGTGCTGCACTGCCTTGTGGTTGACCCTCTGGAGGGCGGCAAGGGATATGGCCGCGCTTTCGTCGCATACTATGAGGATTACGCAAAACAGCACGGCTGCCCCGCTCTGCGCATGGACACCAACGTGAAAAATAAGCGGGCGCGAAAGCTGTACCACACGCTGGGATACGAGGAAGTCGGCATCGTAAAGTGCGTCTTCAACGGCATTCCCAATGTGCAGCTTGTGTGTCTGGAAAAATATCTGGGATAAGAAAAAGCTCCCTTCCGACGGTCTTTCGCCTGTCGGAAGGGAGCCTGTTTTTATACTGAACTCCAATTAAAATCTTTAAAAAAGATTTTAATTGCCTGAAGGGCATGGAGTTCATATGAGACTTGTTTTGTGATTTCTTTCCTTATAAATCACAAAACAGGCAGCGCCTTCAGGCGATGCCTTCCTGATTAAAATTAAGATTTTAATCAGGAAATAGTATTAGTTTGCCGCTGTGTTGTCCTTATAGTAGTCCGTGTCCAGAATCAGATTGTTGATCCGCACGAACTGCTGCACCTTTTGGGCCATTGCGTCAAGGGTTTCGCTGCTGGCCTCCGCTTCACCGCCGGTGATGCTGAGAACACGCTTTGTCCCCGCGTCGTAGGCGATATCTCCGGATATCCAGCTGCCGTCGGAGAACAGCGCGTAGCCCTCATAGGTGGGGTCAAAGGCGTCCCGGCCTATGTAATCATAGGGGCTGTCCACGCCCAGAAGATTCAGCATCGTGGGCAGGAGGTCAGAGGTGTTCAGCGTCTTGTCCACCTTCATGGGCTGCAAATCCGCGCTCCAGATGAAGCAGGGCGTCTTTTCCAGCAGCAGGGCGTCGTCCACTCCGGAGAGAGCAAACAGGGACGCTTCGTCCTTGTAGCCGTAGGTGTAGTGGTCGGTAACACCAATGATGACGGTGTTGTCAAGCTGCCCCTTGTCCTCCAGCTCCTGAAGCAACCGGGCAAACAGATTGTCCACCAGCTTGGCCTTGAGATAGGCGCAGTCCGTCTCCTCGTTGCCGGTAAGCCCCCGGAATTCCGGGTACTTTTTCAGCGCCCAGTAGCTCAGAACCTCGTTGTACTTGTAGCTTAAGTGGGCAGAGCGGGTGATGATGAAATTCAGGGTTGGCTGTCCCTCCCGGAAGAATTCGGCATTCAGGCCGGGATTGTCAAACAGCAACTGATCGTCATACAGAAGGTCTTCCTCGTCCGCACCGATGTAGTCCCCGTAGCAGACGTACTCGGAATACCCCATGGCGGGGGAGAACACCCCGCGGCTATAGAAGCTGGGGTCATTATAATGGAAGGTCTTGGCAGAATACCCTTCCTGCGTCAGCAGGCTGGCGAGGGACTGGCGGTAGGTGTTCGTGATGTAGTCGAAAGCATAGCCGCCCTGACTGCTCAGGAACGAGCCGGTATTCACGCAGAACTCCGAATTGAAGGTGCGGATGCCGCCGTAGCCCGGCGTGTAGAAGTGGGTGAAAGAAATACCCTCGGACATGAGCCGTTCCAGCGTGGGGGTGTACTCCCCGATCATCCAGTCATCCATAGACTCCATGAGCACCAGAACCACGTTTTTCCCTTCCAGCAGGCCGGTCATTTCGTTGTCGCCGCCCACAGTCCGGTTGGCAAAATAGGCGTTGATCTCCGCTTTCCCTGCCTTCTGCGCCGCGGCGTAGCTTGGCGTCAGGGGGTAGATGCCGTTTTTGTAGATGTCCTTTTCCAGCGTCTGGTACAGACCGCAGACCTGATACAGCCGGTGGGCATTGAACATATTGTCGTAGGCCGCCTCAGCGGACTGGACTCTGCCGTAGTCGGAGGAGGCGTACCGGATGTCGCCGTCCTGCACAAACACCGCCTGCGGCAGGCAGGCCGCTCCTACCGACGCGGCGATGACCACCGCCGCAGCCGCGATTCCGGTTGACCATTTCTGCTTCCACCTTGGGAATTTCGCCAGAATCACGATACCCTGCACCGCCAGCGCCGCCAGTCCCAGCCACCAGCCGATGGGGTAGCTCAGCAGGACGGAAAAATAGTCCGCCCCCTCAGACGCATAGCGGAAATCCGACAGCCACATCATCTCGGAAAACAGATAAAAATACCCTGTCTGCACAGCGGCGTAGATCGCGGCGACGAAATACAAAATACCGTACACCACTCTCCCCGCCTTGGCCGGGAACAGCCTGACAAAGCCGCTCAGAATCGCCGCCCACAAAGCGCCGAAAGCCAGCGGCCAGAGCTGCGCCAACCGGAACTCCTCCGTATTCAGGGATAAAAAGAGAAAGGCAAACACTTCCACCAGAAAGAAGGACAGCGGCAGGAAAAGAAAATGTATACGCCGCCGTGTTTTTTGTTTGCCCGAGGTCATGCCCACTGTTCATCCGCTCCTTTATCGAAACTCATGGTATTGTATCACAAAATGCCGCAAATGTACACTTAAGAATTCCTTGTATCGATATTTTTCACAAAAAATTTATTTTCCTCTTGTAAAATCTTCCTAATTGACGTATACTTAGGGGAGCTTTGAAGAAATCAGTAAGGAGAGAGGACACCCATTATGGATTTGATTACCGTCCGTGACCTGTTCAAAAACACCGAAAAATATGCCGGCGCCGAAGTGAACGTCGGCGGCTGGGTGCGAAACCGCCGGGGCAGCAAGCAGTTTGGCTTTATCGTCCTGAACGACGGTACTTATTTCACCCCCGTGCAGGTGGTGTATAACGACACTCTGGATAATTTCCAGGAAATTTCCAAAATCAACATCGGCGCCGCCCTGATCATTCGCGGCACGCTGGTTCTCACCCCGGACTCCAAGCAGCCCTTTGAGATTCAGGCCGAGCAGATCACGGTGGAAGGCTCCTCCACCGGCGACTACCCCCTGCAGCCCAAGCGCCACTCCATGGAGTTCCTGCGCACCATCAACCATCTGCGTCCCCGCACCAACACCTTCCAGGCGGTGTTCCGCGTCCGCAGCCTTGCCGCCATGGCCATTCACCAGTTCTTCCAGGATCGGGACTTTGTGTATGTCCACACGCCCCTGATCACCGGCTCCGACTGCGAGGGCGCGGGCGAAATGTTCCAGGTCACCACCCTTGACCTGAACAACGTCCCCAAGACCGAGGACGGCAAGGTCGATTATACGCAGGACTTCTTCGGCAAGCCCACCAACCTGACCGTTTCCGGCCAGCTTAACGGCGAAACTTTTGCCATGGCTTTCCGCAACATCTACACCTTCGGCCCCACCTTCCGGGCGGAGAACTCCAACACCACCCGCCATGCCGCAGAATTCTGGATGATCGAGCCGGAGATCGCTTTCGCCGATCTGGAGGATGATATGGAGCTGGCCGAGGCCATGATCAAGTATATCATCTCTTACGTTCTGGAGCACGCCCCCGAAGAAATGAACTTCTTCAACGAGTTCATCGACAAGGGACTGCTTGACCGTCTTCACAACGTCCTGCACAACGAATTCGGCCGCATCACCTACACCGACGCCGTGGCGCTGCTGGAAAAGCACAACGATGAATTTGAGTACCCCGTCCACTGGGGCAGCGACCTGCAGACCGAACACGAGCGCTTCCTAACGGAAAAGGTGTTCAAGAAGCCCGTCTTCGTCACGGATTACCCCAAGGAGATCAAGGCGTTCTACATGAAGCTGAATCCCGACGGCAAGACCGTGGCCGCTATGGACTGTCTGGTTCCCGGCATCGGCGAGATCATCGGCGGCAGCCAGCGTGAGGACAACTTCGACATCCTGAAGAACCGCATCGAAGAACTTGGCATGAAGCCTGAGGACTATGCCTTCTATCTCGACCTGCGCAAGTACGGCTCCGCCCGTCACGCGGGCTACGGTCTGGGCTTTGAGCGCTGCGTCATGTACCTCACCGGCATGGGCAACATCCGGGACGTGCTTCCCTTCCCCAGAACCGTCGGCAACTGCGACCTGTAATTGCAGCACCATCGATTGCAAAAGGCGAACCGTTTCCTACGGTTCGCCTTTTTTGATGGAAATCATCCGGCCAGGAAACGGAAAACCGCCCGAAAGAAGCAAGCTTCTTTCGGGCGGAAATTCATTTTTGCATTCTTAATTACACAGCCAGGAAGAACTTCACCAGGAACAGAGCGGAGATCACGTAGGTCAGGACGGAAACTTCCTTGGCCTTGCCGCCGAAGATCTTCATGATGGTGTAGGAAATCAGACCCAGACCGATGGCGTGGCCGATGGAGCCGGAGATGGGCATACCGATGAGCATCAGCGCCACGGGAACCATCTGATCCATATCGTCGAAGTCGACCCGCTTCAGACCCTGGAGCATCAGGATGCCCACGTAGATCAGAGCAGCGGAGGTGGCAGCGGCGGGGATGATGGCAGCGATGGGGGCGATGAAGATGCAGGCGAGGAACAGCAGGCCGGTGACAACAGCAGTCAGACCGGTGCGGCCGCCGGCCTCAACACCGGAAGCGGACTCGATGAAGGTGGTGATGGTGGAAGTACCGGTGCAGGCGCCAGCGATGGTGCCGATGGCGTCGGACAGCAGAGCTTCCTTCATGTTGGGCATATCGCCCTTCTCGTCCACCATGCCGGCACGGGAGGCGGTGCCCACCAAAGTGCCGATGGTGTCGAACATGTCAATGATGCAGAAGGTGATGATCAGGGTGATGGCGGTGAACCAGCCGATTTCCATGAAGCCGGCGAAGTTGAACTTGAACAGGGTAACCTTGGCCATATCGGCGAAGGGAGGCAGGAAGGAAGCGGTAGCCAGGGAGGCGAAGGGGTTGGTGTGCAGGAAGGCGAAGGAGCCGATCCAGTAAATCACGGAAGCGACGAGCATACCGTACAGCACGGAACCCTTGATGCCCTTCTTGGACATCGCCAGGATGACAAACAGGCCGACAAACATGGTCACGACGGTCAGGATCATGGTGGCGAAACCGGTGTCGCCCATGTTATTCTGCAGGTAGCTGGGAGTCAGTGCGCCAAAGAAGTCGCGCATGACATAGAAAGGAGTGGTGAAGCCGTTGCCCTCTGCATAGACACCCACGTTGGAGCCAAGGCCGATATTCATCAGCATCAGGCCGATAGCGGGAGAGATGCCCAGACGGATGCCGAGGGGAATGGCCTCCACGATCTTCTCGCGGACGTTGAAGATGGACAGGACAACGAAGACGATGCCCTCCAGCAGGATGATGACCAGAGCGGCCTGGAAGGAAGCCACGTAGGTCATGCCGGTCATGGCAACGATGTTGCCGACGACCACGGCAAAGAAGCTGTTCAGACCCATACCGGGAGCCATTGCGAAGGGCTTGTTGGCCAGGAACGCCATGCAGAACGTACCGATGGCAGACGCGATGCAGGTTGCCAGGAACACGCCGTTCCACAGATCCTGTCCGGCGGCGCCGAAGCCGGTGAGCAGGTTCGGGTTCAACGCGATGATGTAGGCCATCGTCATGAACGTCGTGAGGCCAGCCACGACCTCAGTCTTGACGGTGGTCTTGTTCTCGGAGAGCTTGAAAACTTTCTCTAACATAGTATCGACCTTTCTTTTTAGTTTTCCGGCAGCGCCGGTGGAAAAGTACAAGTTCATTGTAACATTTTCCAAAAATAATACAATACAGAAGACAACACAAACTTGTGAATAAATTATGTCCTGTTTTCGTCGTTTTGACAAATCGCCGCTTTTCCCGGTGTTTTCTGCGGCGATTCCTTTGGATTTTCACCCGTTTTGGAAACGAATCTATGAACATCGCTCTGAATCGTACCGGAATAAGTATCGATATTTAAGGGGCTTCCTCAATTTTGGGAGGAAGCCCCTTACTGTTAAAGTCCTGTTTTTGATTGCTTTTACTGCTTCGGCGCGCGTTTCCGGCAGAGATAGATGTCCAGCTTTTCCTTCATGTTCTCCGGCATCTCCCGGGCTACGGGGCACCGGGCAGCGTTCGCCATGCGCTCCGCAAAGGCAATGAGAAAATCCGTATCCAGCACCATCTGCTCGCCCTTCATCAGCGCCATGGTGTCATAGCGGTTGTGAATGGTGGCAGTATTGGGGGGCGCGATGCGGGCGAAGGACACCGCCGGGACGCCCTTGTCGGTGAAGGGCGTGGAGTCGCTGGAATACACGTCCTGCTTCACCTCCACCGGGAAGCCCAGCTCGTCGCCCAGATAGGAAATATAATGGCACATCTTTTCCTCGCCGGTGACGCAGGAGATAAACTTGCCCATAATGCAGCCGATCATGTCCAGATTGATGTTCAGCACGCAGTTTTTGAGCTTCTCCTCGTCGGCGCAGTACGCCTTGGAGCCCAGCAGTCCCCGCTCCTCACTGCCGCACCAGATGAAGCGCAGGCCGTAACGGTGGGGGTGCGCCGCGAAATGCTCCGCAACGCCCAGAATTCCCAGAGAGCCGGACATATTGTCATAAGCGCCCTGTGACAGGGACGTGGAATCGTAGTGGGCGGTGAAGGCAATATACTCGTCCACCTGCCCCGGCATGTCCAGAACGACGTTGTGGGACTGGCCGGTATACTCCTCCTGCTTCAGCGTGATCTTCGCCGTGGAAGCCCCTCTGCGGATCAGCTCCACCGCATCTTTTGCGTTGATGTTCACGCCGGGAATTCGGTTTCCGTTGTGGACGTAAGAGCGCAGCTCCCGCTGGTCGATGTCCCGGTCGGCGTAATTGGTGTTTCCGTCATAGGTGACGAAGCCCACCGCGCCGTTTTCCAGCAGATCGTGGTAGACCCAGTAGCCCAGATAGCCGTCGATCATCACGATTTTCCCCCGGCACTTGCTCAGCGCGTAAGGGCTGGAATCCCGCAGATAATAGAAAGGCGCTTCCACCTCCCCGCTTCCTGCGCACAGGTAGCCCTTGCAGGTCACTTCCACGCCGTCCACCTGCAAAACCGCCTCCTGTATTCTGGACATCGGCACGTCGAACGGCACGATCTCGGCTTTCAGCCCCAGCCCGGCAATCTTATCCTGCAAATACTGTGCCGTGCGCAGCTCCTCCGGGCTGCCGCCGGTGCGGATATAGGCCGTATCCGCAAATATTTTCATAATCTGTTCCGCGTTCATGGCGTTTCCTCCTTTTTTATATTCTATATAGTAATCCATCCGTGCCAAATTTGCAAGTCCCGGACGGCATCAATATTTTGCTCCACTTTCCAAAGAAATCGCTTGACATGCGTCTGGTTCGATGCTATAATATCACCCGTGGTGATTGAATGCACCCGTGATTTTCATGGGCCTTTAGCTCAGTTGGTCAGAGCCTCCGGCTCATAACCGGATCGTCCCGGGTTCAAATCCCTGAAGGCCCACCAGATTTTTCAGGTCTTCCGCCTTCAAATATAAATACATAGGGGTATAGCTCAATTGGTAGAGCGGCGGTCTCCAAAACCGTAGGCTCAGGGTTCAAGTCCTTGTGCCCCTGCCAAAATTGGGAATTCACAGCTTAACGCAGTGAATTCCCAATTTTTTGTTGTCTAAAAGTTCGAATCACGGATTTCAAGAAACTCAAAAAATGCTTCTGAGCCTACGGTTTTGACAAATTGTGAGGTGCAAAGTATGCGAATGAAAATGGTCTGTGATGACCGAACTTTGGCAGAAGTTGCCAATGAGTTTCTTGCCCTGAAAAAGGCTCAGAAAGTCCGTGAGCGAACCCTGAACGATTACAAAAAGTACATCGACAAGTTTCTTGAACAATCCCAAAACTCCTTGGATGTGGATGTCCTGAAGATTGAAATTCTGGAATACTTCGCTGACATCCCCAAAACCAGTCCTGCGAGATTCAATCATCCCTACCAGTATCTTCATGCCCTATTTGCATGGGCAGCAAAGCAAGACTACATCCCCTACAACCCATTCGAGAAACTGGAACTGAAGAAAGTGCGAGATGAAGGAAATGTTCAGCCTGCGGAAATCAGGGACATTCAGACCTTTCTAAAGGCTCTGGATAAGCACAATTACACTGAACTTCGGGACTACAACATTGTGCTGCTTATGCTTGACACGGGCATTCGGACAAGCGAACTCATGGCAATCAGGAATGAGGACTACAATCCCGAATCTCAGTCCATCCTCGTCCGTCCTGATGTTGCCAAAACGAGCCGAAGCAGAACCTTGTATCTGTCTGCCATGACCAACACTTCTCTGAAGAAGTTCCTGAAGGTGAAGCCGAAGGAATGGGAAAAGTGGCTGTTCCCCACAAGAGATGGGAAGCAACTGCAAGCCAATGTGTTGGGACGGAACTTCAGGAAATACTGTGATCGGACAGGCGTGAAATTTACCCCCTATCAAATCAGACACAGTTTTGCTACCTTTTATCTGGAAAACGGCGGCGATTTGTTTACCTTGCAGCGGCAGATGGGGCACACAGATTTGCAGATGACCAAAAGATACACAGAAATATCTGATAAACTGCTTGTAGAGAGCCACCAGAATTACAGTCCCATTGGATTGCTTCAGGATAGTTCCAGAAGGGTAAAAGTATAGTACAAGAAAATAACAAAAAAGGAGTAGGATTCAAACGAGAATCATACTCCTTTTTAACATCTTATTTACATCATTCGAGAGGTTCCGTCTGGCTCTCTGTTGTATCAGAGGTCGGCTCAGATTCTTCCGTAGCCTTTGTTGCTTCCACATGAACTTCAGTCTCGTCTGGTTCTTCGGCTTCAATATTTCCCTTATAGATGTAGCCTGTTACCAATTCTCCTGTTTCTGGATTGACGAACTCCACTTCATAATAGTATGGAACATCGCCAACAACAGTAACATTGTTCTCAACCGTGACGTTGTATACAATACTCGATGCGGAAGTAGGTTCCTCATATATATGAGAATCCTTAACCGTTCGTGCCTGCCAACTCGAGAAACCCCAATCGGCTATCAGCAACAGAATGGGTAACAAAATCTCTATAAAGAACGCTGCGAAACCAGGATTCCGCTCTTTCCACTGTAAATACTTCGACTGAGAATCTATGTGCATTGTTTCAGGATTAGACAGAACCTGTGTTATATCAGCGGCAATCTCCGCACGAATCTCTGGCGTTATAGACGATTCCGTAACAGAATCCAAAACAGATTCATCCTCGTATTCCTCTTCTTCGGTGTGCACTTCAGACAACCACGACCAGTCAGCTTTTGCTAACGCGGCCATGGAAGCAGATTCTCTCAGAGCAGCTATAGTAGATGTGTCGATCTGTGATAGGATCGACTGTGTTACATTAGGTAAATCGATCTTCAGTGTGGGATATACAGCCTTCATCGTCTCCACAAGGGAATTTGTCGGAAGAACGCTCTTACTCCACTCTCTGTGGCTGGCTACAATCTCATTTAATGCTGCATATACACCGTTGAGCTTATAGTCAGGCACCGCAGCTTTCCACGCCTGGCTCATAGCCAGAGCGGAGGCAGACAACTGTACCTTATTCAATTCCTCCATAGTCCTCGAGAAAGACTCCGGAAAAGTTAAATTCCAATTGTTCTCCTTCATTTTCTGTCCTTTCATCAGGAATACACATACTGTTTCTGCAATCTTTCCCAGTATTATACAACATATTGCGTTTATGTCAATAGTCAAACCGCAACGTATAGTTTTATTCCTGCTTTCTGGAAGAAAAGGGCGATGGCTTAATACATCTCCCGAATCTTATCCATGTAACCCCTGAATTGTTCAATCACATCATCAGAGTACAATAACTTTGCTTTGCTGCCAAAACCCAAAATCCAGCCAAAGAACTGGTCGCTGATTTCCACCTTTGCGGTCACGCTGAAGTGGGTATCGTCCACCTTAGCGTACTGGACATCCTTTGTGCCGAAGCGGTCAACCACTGCGTCCAGAAGCGGATTGATGAAACGAATCTCTACAAGCCGCTGTTCGCCGCCGTACATGGAGAAAACCCGTTTGGTGTATGTTTTCAGGTCAATCTGCTTGAACACTTCCTCGCCGTCCCTTGGCTCCCCTGTGAAGCGAATGTCCTTCATGCGGTCAACACGATAGGTCCTAATTTCCTGAGCGTAATCGTCGAAAGCCAGAAGGTAGTAGTTGCCGTCGTTGATAAGAAGCTGGAAAGGGCTGACTGTGTACCTGGCTCCGTGGCGGCGTTCCACCTGTTTGCTCATGTCGCTGACAGAATACTTCAGATACTTGAAGGTGATCTTCTCAGGAGTGTGCGGTTCGCCGTCCAGGTGGCGGCTCATAGCGTCGTTGATGGTGGCAATGTTGTTCATCACGCTTCGATTGTCCGTTTTTACTCTGTCCGTCAGAAATGCGTTATGCTTGATTCTGTCAGCCTGTTTCTCGCTGACAAAATCACAAATCACATCCACCAGCCTTTTGGCTTGTCCTTCCGCAATGAACTTGGCAGCGTAGACACACTCAGCCAGAAGCTGCATATCAGAAACCTCAAACTTCCGCTGCCGCACATAAAAGCCCTTCTTGTTCTTATCGTACAAGACAGTTTTCAGTTCATTCAGTTCTTCTTCATCGCCTGATTCTTCCGCTTCGGCAAACATCCTGTCTGCTTCATCCAAATCAATGTCCTCTTGGAGCATAAGCATAATGCGGTTGATGTCCTCGATGTCCCGATAAATGGAGCGGCGTTCCGCAGAAATACCGCAGTCCTCCAAATAGCCGATGATGTCATAAGCGGATTTGGCGTTGTTTTCATCGGAGTATTTCAGCAGGTATTGCAGAACCACATAAGGCTTCAGCTTTTGGTTGGTCTGCTTGCCATGCTTGGCAACAACCTTTCCCTCCAAGCCTTTGTCGGCCTTTCGGGTTACTTTCTTGTAGACAATTTCATCAGCCATGTGCGGCAACCCCCTATTTGAAAGTTCACTTTCAAAATATTGTATCATAAGACAGGAAAAAAATAAACGACAGAAGCCGCTCCAAAGCTATTCATTTTTGCTCTTTTATGCTATAATGAATCAAATTCCCCAAAAAAGGGTTGGTATCAACATGGAAAAGCAAATCAAATCGAAGAAAAGGGTTGCCGATCACGGCGAGGTGTTCACCGCTGAGCGTGAAGTCAACGCCATGCTTGACCTCGTAAAACAGGAAACAGAGCGTGTTGACAGTCGCTTTTTGGAGCCTGCCTGCGGCGATGGCAATTTCTTGTCTGAGATTCTTCGGCGTAAGCTGAAGGAAGTCCGGCGAAAGTACCGCAGAAGCCCCTTTGATTATGAAAAGAATGCTGTCCTGGCTATTTCCAGTATTTACGGTGTTGACCTGATGATGGATAATGTCCTGGCTTGCCGTGAACGCCTCTTTGGAATTTGGGACAAGGAATATAAAGCTGTCTGCAAGAAGGAAACCAACGATCAGACACGAGAGGCTGTTCGCTTCATCCTCAGTAGAAATATTGTTTGCGGAAACGCATTGACTTTGATGTGCGTGGACGAAGAGGGCTTCGACACCCATGAACCCATTGTGTTCTCTGAGTGGTCTTTCATCACTGGTTCTATGATGCAGCGAAAAGACTACACCTTCGATGAACTGTTGAACGGCAAACCCGAACAGAAGACTCCCTTCCATGAAGAACAAATCATGTTCGACATGATGGACGATCCCGAACCAGACCCAGAAGGCAAGTTCCTCGCTCAGTATATTACAGATTACAGGAGGGTACAGGAAAATGGATAATGGTCTTTTTGGTGCAATTTACAACCCAGATGTGTTGTCTTGCCTTGCGAATCTGTCCAACGATGAAGTGTTTACACCTCCAGAAGTAGTCAATCAGATGTTGGATATGCTTCCACAGGAATTATTTTCCAATCCCGACACTACTTTCCTTGATCCTGCCTGTAAAACTGGCGTGTTCCTTCGGGAGATTGCCAAGTGTCTGATAAAGGGTTTGGAACCTCAGATTCCTGATCTTCAGGAACGGATCGACCACATTTTCCAGAAGCAGCTTTACGGCATTGCCATTACGGAGCTTACCAGTCTACTTGCCCGCCGTGGTGTATATTGCAGCAAATACCCGAACAGCGAATTTTCGGTAACACAGTTTGATGATGACCATGCCCAAGGCAATATCCGCTTTAAGCGGATTCAGCACGGGTGGCAAAAAGGCAAATGCGTGTTTTGTGGTGCTTCTGAAAGCGAGTACAAGCGTGGGGACGAATTGGAAACCCATGCCTATGAATGGATTCACACAATGAACCCTGAGAGGATATTTAACATGAAGTTTGATGTAATTATTGGTAATCCTCCTTACCAATTGAGTGATGGTGGTGCTAAAGCCAGTGCCCGCCCTATTTACCATCTTTTCGTTGAACAGGCAAAAAAACTGAAACCCCGATACTTGTCTATGATTATTCCGTCCCGCTGGTTCGCAGGTGGAAAAGGGCTGGATGATTTTAGAAACAGTATGCTAACAGATAAAAGGCTACGAAAAATTGTTGATTACACAGATTCTAGTGAATGCTTTCCAGGTGTAGATATTGCAGGCGGTATTTGTTATTTTCTCTGGGATAGGGATCACTCTGGAAGTTGTTCCGTTAAAAACATTATAAAAGGGAAAAATTATGTCTCAGAGCGTTCTCTTGATGAATTTAACACATTTATTCGATATTCAGAAGCCGCTGAAATTGTAAAGAAGGTCCAGCTTCATAGAGAACCCTCAATGGATAAACAAGTTACAAGCAGAAAACCGTTTGGACTGACCACTTCGGCCTTACCAACCGCAACAGGTGATCTAATGCTGCGATATAACAAAGGAACTGGAAAATATGATTCTTCATTAGTTTCTGTCGGGCGAGAAATGATAGACAAATGGAAAGTAATCATTTCTTATGTATCCTATGACCATGCGGGACAACTTGATAAAGATGGAATGCGGAAAGTGATGTCTGTAATCGAGATACTTCCACCCAAAGCAGTATGCACAGAAACATATCTTGTTGCGGGTGTATTTGACAGCAAAGAACAGGCAGAAAACCTACAGCAATACTTGGGAACAAAGTTTGTTCGCTTCTTAATCGCTCAGATTGCGGTATCTCAGCATATTACAAGAGGGTGCTTTGCATTTGTTCCTGTCCAGAATTTTAATAAATCTTGGACGGATGAAGAACTCTACAATAAATATAACCTTTCTGAAGAAGAACGCTTTTTTATTGAGGCATTGATTAGGCCTATCGACTAAGGAGCAACAGTGTGAAAGAAAACGGAGAACTTGTACATTTTTTCAGAGACAAAAACTACATCATGGTCAATAATGACCTTGGTTCAGGTTCTTTTGGTAAGACAGTCGTTTTACAAGACCCGTTCATTGATGAGCTGTTTGTCGCCAAGAAATATGAACCCTACTATGAGGATGACCGTAAAGCGTTTTACGATTCCTTTTTACAGGAAATTAAGATCATGCACAAGCTGAACCATCAAAATGTGGTGCGTATCTACAATTATTATGCCTATGAGGATCAATATACTGGATATATTCTCATGGAGTATATTATCGGGAAGTCGCTGCCTGATTATTTGGAAACTGTGTGCATTTTGGGAGATTATGAGGAAATTGATAATCTATTTGTACAGTTAATTGACGGTTTCCAGTACATTGAGAGTCAAGGAATTGTCCACAGGGATATTCGAGAGGGAAATATCATGGTGGACGAAGACGGTATCGTAAAGATTATTGACTTTGGGCTTGGAAAGACATTCAAACCCGTTGAAATATCCAGGGACAGCAAAAACGAAATCATCAACCGTTCTGGTTTGGATATGCTCCCCGATGAATATTTTGAAGGCAGCTACACTTCTAAAACGGATATGTTCTATCTTGCGGAGCTATTCAATCGCCTTTTGCGCCAAAAGGGGCTGCTTGAACACTTTTCGTATATGTCGATTCTAAGAAGAATGATGGCGGCAAATCAGAAAGACCGCTTTCCCTCTTTTGTAGACGTTCAAGAAGCAATCAACACCAAAGATTTTTCAACACTGGAAATCAGCAGCGAGGACAAACAGATCTATCAGAAGTTTTCCAATTCTGTTTATGACTGCCTTGCCAAATTTACGGAAGAATCAGCGTTTAATTACAGTACAGAAGAGTTTGAAAAGCGTCTGCAGAATCTGCTGAAAGTCAACTGTTTTGAGGACTACATTCAACGAAATAATCAGTTAATCGAAACGATTGTGTCAGGACCGTTTCACTATCGCTCCTCCAAAACGGTTCGCATAAAATGCGATATTGTTATCAATTTTCAAAAGTGGTACTTACCGCTTGCCCCAGACTCAAAAAAACTGGTGCTGTATAATATTATTTCCAAACTCTCCAGTATTCCAGTCGAAGAGCATGAACCCGAACTACCATTTTAATTGCAAACGCATTTCCTAAGATTTTCGTATCATGGAGGTTGCTGCTATGGCAAGCCAAGAGTTTTTCCAACAGCGCCCACAGGTTCACCCTACCATCTATGCCTATTCGCTGGTAGGCGTTGAATCCCACAAGGGTTTCCTGAAAGTCGGATTTACCGAGCGGGATGTGGAAACCCGCATCAAAGAACAGTTGCACACCAGCGGAGTTCCTTACAAGATACAGTTATCCGAATCCGCAATGCGCATGGATGGTTCCTGTTTCACAGACCACGATGTACATACCATTCTTCGTAAGCGGGGCTTCCAGCAACTCAATGCAGGAGAAGATCGGAACGAATGGTTCCGTTGCACCGTGAATGATGTCCTGGCGGCAATCGTCGCATTGCGAACGGGTATCGCCAATGAAGAAAACAGAACCCAGACCTTCAAAATGCGCCCTGAGCAATACCACGCCGTTGACAAAACGGTGGAATACTTCAAGGCAGCCAAGGGAGACGAACCTGACCGCATTCCCAAATTCCTCTGGAATGCTAAAATGCGTTTTGGTAAAACCTTCGCCTCCTATCAGCTTGCCAAGAAAATGAAGCTGAAGAAAGTGTTGGTTCTGACCTTCAAACCCGTTGTCGAATCCGCTTGGCGTGAGGACTTGGTTTCTCATGTGGACTTTGAGGGTTGGCAGTTTGTTTCCAATAAAGACGCACACAATAACAATGTCAACATCGATCAGCAGTTTGCCATGGCTGACAAGTCCAGACCCATTGTGGTTTTCGGTTCTTTCCAAGACCTTTTGGGAACGAACGATGCTGGCGGTATCAAGGCAAAGAACGAGTTCATTCACGATACAAATTGGGATCTTGTTATCTTTGACGAATACCACTTCGGTGCCTGGCGTGAGAATGCAAAGAAGCTCTTTGAGAATCCCGACGAAGAAGCAGACAGCGACTTCGACATGGAGAAGTACAAGCAGGATGAAGCGGACAACGCTTACAACGAATCCTTCCTGCCGATTACCACTGATTACTATTTGTTCCTGTCGGGTACTCCCTTCAGAGCAATCAACAGCGGCGAGTTTATCGAAGATCAAATCTACAACTGGACTTACTCTGACGAACAAAAGGCAAAGGACAGTTGGGTTGGCTCCAATAATCCCTATGCGTCCCTTCCTCGTATGGTCATGCTGACCTATAAGGTTCCCGACAGTATTACCCAAATTGCCAAGCAAGGCGAGTTCGACGAATTTGATCTGAATGTCTTCTTCTCCGCAAAGGGCAAAGGTGATGAAGCAAGGTTCGTCTACGAAAACGAAGTCCAGAAGTGGCTCGATCTGATTCGTGGTGCTTATCTGCCGTCCAGTGTGGATGACATGAAGTTGGGACAGGACAAGCGTCCTCCCATGCCCTACTCTGACACAAGACTTCTGAATGTCCTTTCCCACACCTTCTGGTTCCTACCGAATGTGGCTTCCTGTTTCGCCATGAAGAACCTCTTGGATCAAAAGCAGAACGCATTCTTCCACGATTACAAAATCAATGTTTGTGCAGGAACAAAGGCAGGTATCGGTTTGGATGCTCTGACCCCTGTTCAGCAGTCCATGGGCGATCCCCTTGCCTCGAAGACAATTACCCTCTCCTGCGGCAAACTGACCACTGGTGTCACTGTGAAGCCTTGGACTGGTATCTTCATGCTGAGAAATCTGAAGAGTCCCGAAACCTACTTCCAGGCAGCATTCAGAGTGCAAAGCCCTTGGACTGTCAAAAAGGACGATGGCAGCACTGAGATCATGAAGCAGGAATGCTATGTGTTCGATTTCGCGTTGGATCGTGCGTTGCGTCAGGTTTCCGATTACAGTTGCCGACTGAATGTGGACGAAGGAAACCCCGAAAAGAAAGTAGCTGAGTTCATTCACTTCCTGCCTGTTCTGGCTTACGATGGAAGCACCATGAAACAGGTCAGTGCCCAAGACATCCTCGACATCACCATGGCTGGCACTTCCGCAACACTGCTTGCGAGAAGATGGGAGTCTGCTCTGCTTGTCAATGTTGACAACGATACCCTTCGCCGCTTGATGGATAACAAGGAAGCTCTGGCTGCTCTCATGAACATCGAAGGTTTCAGAAGCCTCAATCAGGACATCCAGACCATCATCAACAAATCCGAAAAGGTCAAAAAGGCAAAGAAGGAAGATAAGGAACTCACCAAAAAGGAAAAGAAGGAATTGTCTGACGAAGAGAAGGAATACAAGAGCCTGCGTAAGCAAATCCAAGAGAAACTTATCAAGTTCGCAACTCGTGTTCCGATCTTCATGTATCTGACTGATTACAGAGAACGCTGCCTGAAGGATGTTATCACGCAGTTGGAGCCAGGACTGTTCAAGAAGGTCACTGGCTTGGATGTAAAGGATTTTGAAATGTTGTGTTCAATCGGCGTGTTCAACGCCGGACTCATGAATGACGCAATTTTCAAGTTCAAGCGTTACGAAGATTCCAGTCTTTCCTACACTGGAATCAACCGCCACGAAGGTGAAGACATCGGCGGCTGGGACACTGTTATCAAGCGTGAAGAATACAAGCGGCTGTTCTACAATCAGCAAGCAACCATGGAGGCTCCCAAGGAAGCTCCCACCTTTACTGTGGTTGCTCCTGAGCCTGAGGAAAAAATCGTGGCGGCTGCCCCTATCGCTCCCAATCCTCAGCCTAAGCCGCAGCCGAAGCCAGAAGAGAAGAAGCCAAATTTGGTTACTTCTACTTATGGTATTCAGGCTCCTGTCGCTCCAGCGAAGCCAAAGGTCAAAGAACCTCAGGCTCCTGCATTCGATTACTCGAAGGTGCAGGAAGGTGTCACTGTCAATCACAAAATCTTTGGCGATGGAACTGTCAGTTGGATCGACAAGGCTCGAAAGTACATTCGTGTTCAGTTCTCCGTTGGCGAGAAGATGTTCACCATGGAAACTGCATTCGTGCAAGGCTTCCTTTCTCTGAAATGACGAAAAGGCAGGAGATTCGCTCTCCTGCCTTTCTTCATGACACTCTCTTGGCTCGAATGAGTGTGCTTTTGCTGATCCCTGTCATGGTGGTGATCTGGCGGTAGGTCTTGCCCTGCTCCAAAAGGGACAAAGCCAAATCAATCTGCTCAGGCGTGAACTTCTTTGGTCTGCCGTCTTTGAAATTGGGGTCTTGTCTGGCAACCGCCTTTCCTGTTTGCGTTCTCTCAACAATCATGCCCCTTTCGTACTCGGCAAACGCAAGCATGACGGTCAGAATTAAATTACCTGTAAGCGTGTTTTCAACAAGTCCCATGTTCAAAATATGAACTCTGATACCTCTTTCAAACAACTCCCGAACAACCTGAACGCCCTCAATGGCGGTTCTGGCAAAGCGGTCAAGTTTACATACCACCAGCGTGTCCCCTTCCTGAAGGACTTCCAGAAGCCGCTGGAATTTGGGGCGTTCCATTGTCTTTCCTGTGAATGCCTCTTTCACGATTTCCTGACAGCCGTATTTCTCCAAGGCGGCAACCTGATCTTCCAAACTGTTCCCATCTCTGCCCTGTGTGGCGGTTGATACTCTTGCGTAGCCGTAAATCATGGCTTTTTCCTCCGTTTTTATGACACTAAGTTCTGACACCGATTTTCGGCTTTTGGTTCTGTCTTTTGGCACCATCGGCAATCGGTGTCAGAACTTAAAAGTTTTGGGTCTATCCAACCAGAAGCAACTGTTCATCGCAGTCCAAGCAAGCCACATTGACATTGCGGGTGGCTCTGACGATCATACCGCAGCAAGGGCAAACATACTTGCGTGTGCTGGACTTGCGGGGAGCCATTGTGCCAAAATCCGCTCCGCTGTGAGTGCCTGTTCCCGTGATCTGGAAACCGCTGAACTCGTTCCGATTCAGAAGAATGTCGGTCAAGTCGTATTTCAGAATCACTTCCAGAAGTTGGTCGCTGGGTTTGGTGATCGTCCAGCCGTACTTGTCATGGTGATCGACAATCAGACCGTGGGCTTCGGCTGCCGCCTTGAACTTGCGGTTGTGGTAGGTGTTGCCTCGGCTGCAATCCTGAATGCCGTGAATGTAGTTCCAGTAGTGAACCATCTCATGCAGAAGGGTGGCGGCAACCTCTTCAATGGGTCTAGACAGCGTTCCCGCTCCGATGTTGATTTCATGGGTGCCGCCCAGCGTGGAAACCCAGGTGTCCTCCCGCAGAGAGAAATGACCGTAGGCTTTTGGCGTGGACTGGATGGTGATGGTGGGTTTTGAAAGTTCACTTTCAAAGAACTCTACATTCAGAAGGTCGAAAACCTTGTTGAGATACCCTGCGACACGATTGTAACTGGTGAGCTGCTTCATGGTGTTTTCCTCCTTGATTTTGGAGGGGCAGAGGCTTATAATAAGCATACCCCTGAATGACTTTCGACGGTTTTTCTTGGGCTGCCCTTGCCGGAGTTGCCGCTCTGACAAGGGCTTTTTCTTATGCGATGGAGAAGCGGCGGCTGGCGGTCTGCTTGATGAAGTTCTTGTAGACCTCAGGCATCACCTTTTTGAATGCGGTGCTGTCGAATCTCTGGCTCAGAACAGGTGTCCAGCGAACGATGTACTGTCCAGCCTCCATCTCTTCGGTGTTGCGGTTCAGCATCTCGGTCTTGATTTCATCCCGAAGGGCTTCGGCTTCTGCCTTGGCTTCCTCAATCAGGGCTTCCAGTTCCTTCAGGGCTTCGATCTTAGAGGTGATTTCGATAGTAGACATTGTGTTGTTCTCCTTTGTGATTTGAATTTGTTGCCGTCTTTCCGTGCTGTCACCACGCCTTTGTGTTTGTTCTAGGACTTACAACAGGTGGTGTTGAAATTGGGCTGTCCCTCATTGCTCCTTAATTATAGCACGAATAGTCGTGCAAGTCTATTGACATAATGCACGAAAGTTAGTGCTTTTTGTTGGTCAAATCTTGCACTTGATTTCGTGCAAAATATATGATAGAATGGGGACAATGGAGAAGGAGGCGAATTTTTATGCCGTTGCGTTACAAAATTGATGTGCTGGCTACTCTGAAGGAAAAGGGCTACAACACTAACAAAATCAGAACAGAAGGGTTGCTTAGTCAGTCCACCTTGCAGAAGTTCCGCAATCAGCAAGGTGTGTCGTGGGAGAACCTTGAAACTCTTTGCCGTCTATTGGAATGCCAACCCGCTGACATTATTGAGTACCAAGAGGAAGAAACAAAGGAAGAATGAAAAATGGAGGGATAGCCTTTCTCGGCTGTCCCTCCTGATTCTTCTTTGCCTCTGTGGACTTCCGCAATACTGGACTATCCGATCTCTGCGTTTCCGTAATGGGGGGCTGTATTATGGGAAAACCCAAAATTGAATGTGCGTTTTCAAAAGGCGTGGGCAGTTCTCCCACGAAAAGCGGATTTCATTTTGGGTAACGGGGCTTGTGACTGTGATCGGCAGGAGAAACAGGACAATTCAGAAGTAACGCCCGTCGGCTTTTTCCCGAAGCCATTGGGCAGTGCGTTTCTTCTTTGTCTCAAAGCGTTCCAAATCACGCTTGCGTTTTCCAGTCAAATCGATGTTCTTATAACTGCCCTTCACCGCATTGGAAAACTGCTCGTTTTGGATGTACACCTCAATGCCCTGGGGATTCACATACTCTGCCATCACCCGATCAACAACTCCATAATAACTGTAATGGAAGTTTCCATCTGCTTCTTTCACAAAATAAGACATCTTCTTTACTCCTTTGATACATCTTTTTGCTTCTCTCCATTCAGAAGCCTCTTCAGCACTTCTCTGGCTTCTATGGAGTTTACATCCCATGAGTGCCAATTGGAACTCCTGAACGATTACCAAATTGGTTTGATTCAAAAAGAAGAACTCCAAGAGGCAATCGGAGAAATCAGTCTGTCCAACTACATAGCCGCACGCAAGTGTTTTTACCAAAAATATGGCTACTACCCTATCAAAGTCCCTGTTTATGGGCTTGATGGTTTTGATATATTGAGATTTGAGAAAGGAGGGTCATACAATGACCAATGTTGAAAGAGTAAAATTAGTGAGAGAAAGCGAACTGATGCTCAGAGCGCAGTTCAATCAAGGGCGGGAAATCACGCCAGAAGATGAAATACAATACCGCTTCAGTGAGATTCACTATCAAATGAATTTACGGGATGCAGAGCGGATGGATGCCATGGAAGCTGAACAGGAAGCAAAGAAAGCAGCCAAGGAAGCAGCCGAGCCATACAATGTGACTATCAAGAGCGAGGTGAAAATGAAATCATGAGCCAGAAGGATGAAGAAAAGAAGAAAAAGAAGAAGCAGTCCATTTTGGAAAAAGAGATTTTCAGCATAATGGAAAAGTCCATGAAAACAGCCTTGGATGCGGCGGTGGATGACCTTTTGAAGGACTGGGACAAAGAAATCAAAATCAAATTATAAGAGAAGCGGCAAGCCGATTCAGAGAACCCATTGACGGGACTTTGATCGGCTTGCCGTTTTTTCGTTTATTGCCGTTAGTCCCGAAACACGGAAAAGTTCATAATCCGCCACAAATACTCCTGTTTTTCGATTTTCATAAAAAATTTTGTTATAATATTATTAGAAAAAGGAGAAGGGAGGGACGGAATGGCAAATCGTTACGAAGAAAATGTTTGTGAAATGCTTCGCAGAAAAGGACTTGCACCAAAATACGAACATCCAGGCATCTATTGTATCAAACTGGATGACGAAATCGTGTACATCGGGAAAAGCAAAAACATGTTAGAGCGTGTGGCACAACACTATGTCGGGATCAAGACCTGTTCTGAACGGAAGTACCGCATTCTGGCTGAAGCACAGCGGAAGGGACACACCGTTGGCTTCGATGTGCTTTATTACGCAAAGTGCAAGTGTCGGGATGACATAATCGAAGAGATTGGAGAAAAAGAGGGCGAATTGATTCGGGAACACTGCCCTATTCTGAATACACAGATACCAAAGGTTGGAAACTTAGCCAGGAACCACTTCTTCACATCGAGGTAGCCCGTTGCCTCCAAATGCTCAGCACCCTCAACCTTGTCCTTTTTGTCCTGGGCAATCAACTCACAGAACTCAGCCATGATTGTGCCGTCCTTGTCATCGTGCTTCTTGATGTAGTTCTTCATGTACTCGTAGGTCAGTCCACGGAACTCGACTTTCCTCTTGGCGGGAGCCTTGATCTGAACCTCAAAGCCAGGGTACATCGCCATATACTGCCGAAGTTCTTCAAACTCAGGAGTGCCGATCTTGCCAGCAGCCTTTGCTTCATTCTTGCTCATTTCAATTTTCTTAGTCATCAGATTTGCGTTCATAGTTGTTTCCTCCATGTAAAATAGTTGTTAGTTTTTTTGTTTTTTCTTAGGAACTTGTGTTCCCCTTGTTTCTGTTATTATTATATCAGTTTCCTTTTGAAACCAGTCGTTTTTGTGGCACTTGTTTTGAAGGAATCAGGAAGCCTTTGCAAGGATTTCCCGAACCTTCTGAGCGTGCTTTTCTTTGTTCTCCTTGATCTCGGGGAAGGTGGAGAGGAACCACGCACGCACATCCAGATAACCAGTAGCGTCCAGATGCTCGGCTTCTTCCTTGCCATCCTTTTTGTCCTGAGCAATCAGAGTCTTGAACTTCTCCATCCTGGACTTCTTCTCATCATCGTGCTTTTGGATGTAGGTTCTTATATACTCATAGGTCAGACCTCTCAGCTCAACCTTATGCTTGGCAGGTGCCTTGATCTGGATTTCGTAGCCAGGGTAGGCAGCCATGTATTCACGCAGCATCTCGAACTCAGCGGTTCCGATCTTGCCAGCAGCCTTAGCTTCGTTCTTGGACATCTCAATCTTCTTAGTCATCAGGTTAGCGTTCATAGTTGATTCTCCAATCTCATGGTAGGTCATGACCCAATTTTCATATTTTGTGGGGTTTTGCGTTCCCCTCTCTTTGTGCCTTTATTATATAATACTTTCTTATAGTCCAGTCGCACTAATGGTACTGGTTATGAGAAAAATTCAAAGAAAAAACGAGGCAAACTGCCTCGTTAAAAAGAGTTGGGTGGCGGCATCCCTGAGTGCCTCAGAGCGGGACTTCCGCAGTTGTTAGAAAGATGTATGATTCTTGTAGCATTAAAGAAAAATCTTGTTTCAGTCAAGTAGAAATGTCGTTTCTTTCTAGGTAGAGAGTTGATAAATTTGGTGTTCTGTGGTATAATTTCTGAGCCGACGGTTTCAACTCAACAGACCGTAGACTCAGGAGACCGTAGGCTTGTTTCTGAAATTCCCAATTTGTTTCGTTTTTGATTGAGTTTTGCAGATGCGGCGGAAATTTCCTTTTGGATTGTTGAAATATTCACTTCAAAAGGAAGTTCCCCTGATGCCGATTTGTCGGCATCATCTCCAAAACCGTAGGCTCTGGGTTCAAGTCCTAGTGCCCCTGCCAGGAATGGGAATTCTCAGTGTCTGCTGAGAATTCCCATTCTTTTTGTATTCAGTTGATTTTTCGGGGTTATTCCCGGTATTTGTGGGATTCCGTGATCCAGTCATCCAGAAACCGCATCTGCTCGTCCGTGTGGAACCAATGCTCGCCGCCGGGCATGACGGTCAGTACCGCGCCGGTTTTCTCCGCAAAGGCCGATATGGTTTCCAGCGAGGTCAGATTGTCATGCTCTCCGTACAAAATGCGGGTGGGAACGCGCCATGAAATCGGATGCTCCCGCACATAGCACAGGTACTTCCACAACAGCGTTTCCCCGAAATCCGTTGGAATCTCCAACTTTTCTGCAAGCTCCTGTTCGGTCACGTCTGCCCACAGCATCATATTTTCAATCAACTTTTCCATATCCACAACGGGAGAAATCAGGCAGGCACTATCAACCAGCGCTCCATCCAGCGAGGACAGCGAGAAAAACGCGCCGATGCTGTTCGCTACCAGTGTGAGACGATCGCAGTGCTTCCGCTGCTGGGCGAAAAACTCCGGGAATTCTTCCTTGGCCTCCCACGGGGTTTGTGCGTGGTAATCAAAGCCGATCACTTCACTGTCCGGGAACAGCTGTCTGTAATGCTCGGCTTCCGCCGCAGAGCCGCCCTTTCCGTGGACATAAATCACAATATTCTTCATAATAACTCCTTAATCAGACATTTCCGTTGACAATTTTATACTGAACTCCAATTAAAATCTTTAGAAAAGATTTTAGGGTCTATCTGAAAACCGTCAACATGCCCAAACAGCGGGTCTTTTCCGCCTGCTGTGCACCATTTTCCCTTGTAATACACAAAGTATTCCTGCGGAAAAATGGCTTCAGCAGGCGAAAAATCCCTCGCTGTTGGTCATATTCCCGGTTTTCAGATAGACCCTAATTGGAGTTCAGTATCAGCGTCCGATCTTGATACCGGTCAAACGCTCGTAATACTTGGCGATGGCGCTGTGGTCGTTGCCGCCGCAGTCATTGTTGTGCAGCCACTGCAGAATTTCCTGAACGGAGGCGGTCATGGGGACGGGCGCACCTACAGCATGGGCGCAGTCCAAAGCGTTGTTCAAATCCTTGATGTGCAGGTCGATCTTGAAGCCAGGCTTGTCGTTGCCCGCAATCATCATGGGACCCTTGGCATCCATAACCGTGGAACCGGCGAGGCCGCCGCGGATGGCGCGGTAGACCACCTCAGGGTCAACACCGGCCTTCTGCGCCAGCGTGAAGGCCTCGGCCACCGCCTGAATGTTGCAGGCAACGATGATCTGGTTGGCAAGCTTTGTGGTATTGCCCGCGCCCACATCGCCGCAGAGGGTCGCGGAAGCGCCCATCGCAGCGAGGATGTCCTTGCAGGCGTCGAAGACCTCCTGCTTACCGCCCACCATGAAGCTCAGCGTGCCGTCAATGGCCTTTGGCTCGCCGCCGGAAACGGGGGCGTCCAGCATTTCGACGCCTTTCTCCGCCAGAACCGCGGCGATCTCCTTGGAGGCCACGGGGCTGATGGAGCTGCAGTCGATGAATATCTGACCGGCGTGCATGTAGTTGACCACATCCCCCAGCATGACCTCCTTGACCTGCGGGCCGTTTGGCAGCATGGTGATGATGATTTCGGCATTTTCCGTCAGCTCCTGGCGGGAGACGGCATGGGCGCCGTCCTTCGCCAGCTCCTCCATGGGAGCTTTGCTGCGGTTGTTTACCCAGACCTCATGGCCTGCTTTCAGAAGGTTTCTGACCATAGGCTTGCCCATGATGCCAAGACCAATAAATCCGATTTTCATGTAACATTACCTCCCGGAAGGATATGCCGCCGCGCGGCTTTTCTTTATTATCACGCAGTTTTCAGCTACCTGCCTACATTGTAGCGGATGAAATGAATTCTGTCTATTCGTGGAATGTCCAAATCTGACGTACAAAATTCATACTGAACTCCAATTAAAATCTTTAAAAAAGATTTTAATTGGAGTTCAGTATGAGGGATTCTTTCCATTTCTTTGTTATCCGCTAAAGCTCTTTTCTACCCCCGGCATAGCCGGTGGTTCACTTTGGTACAACCAACGGAAAACCGGCAGGCAATCTATCCGATTGCCTGCCGGTTACGCGTTTTCCGCGAAATAATGTTCCCGCGCATAGGCAAATGCCCGGTTGAATTTCTCCGCAGCCGCTTTGCTGATCTCCAGTTCCGGGCGCATCATGTCAAAAGCGTGGATGTCGGTGTGGTAAACGTCCACATCTGCGGGAATCCCCGCGCTTTTCAGCGCTTCGATGTAGTGAAGCGTCTCCACGTAAAAAGGTTCTCCGTCCCCCACAAAGGTATAGGCAGGCGGCAGACCGGAAACGTCCTGCGCCCTTGCCGGGGCGGCATAGGCGGGGACATGCCCCTTCGGCGTGCCCCGGAGATAGAGCTTCCATGCAATATGATTCTTTCGGGTGTTCCAGACCTGTCCGTGGTTGTCCCGGGAGCTTTCTGTGTCCCGGTCGTCCAGCATGGGATACAGAGGCATCTGAAACGCAATGTTGACGGACGCCCTGTCCCTCGCCATCAGGCACACCGCCGCGCACAGGCCGCCGCCCGCGCTTTCCCCGCCGACCATGATCTGATCCCGCCGGATGCCCAGCTCCCGGACGTGATTCTTCATATAGATCAGCGCCGAATAACAGTCCTCGGCCGCGGCAGGATAGGGGCGCTGAACCGCCAGCCGATAACCGGGGGAAACGACCACCGCGCCGAACTTTTTGACAAGGTCTACCGCGCGGGACGCATGAACCATTTCCTTCATTCCCGCAATGTACCCGCCGCCGTGAATCCACAGGACGCCGGCGGCATTTTCCGCGCCCGTCTTCGGGGCAAGCACCAGCGCCGGGATCGACCCACCAACAGTTGGAATCCAAATCGTGGACACGGAAATTTCCTTATCCGGCTTCATCGGCCGCATCGTCATTCACCTCGTACTCTGTCATATCGGCGTAACCGTCTTCATTCAGACAAAAGAATTTTCCGCACCTGATAATCTTTTCCATCCACCGTCAGAACCGCAAGACTGATCTCCTGCCCGAACCGCCGCTTTCCACAGCTGCCGGGATTGAGCCAGAGCCTGCCGTCGATCACCTGCTCAAAATACTTATGGGAGTGGCCGAAAATGACAATATCCGCATTTTCCGGAAGGTTTTCGATTTCCTTCCGGTTATGCACCATGAAGATTCTCCGTCCCTCCATCCGCACCGTCAGGTCGTGGGGCAGCTGCTCTGCCCATTCCCTGTCATTGTTGCCCCGAACCACATAGACCGGCGCGATTTTTCCCAGCGCATCCAGAACGCCTTGGTTGTTGATATCCCCGCCGTGAAAAATGCAGTCGCAGTCCCGCAGAATTTCCAGAACTTCCTCCCGAAGCAGCCCATGGGTATCCGAAATGACGCCGATTTTCACCATGCGCACTCCCTACTCGGCCGGAAAGTGCGCCGTTTTCCAGCTCAGAAACGCTTCGGAGGGATTTTTTGCACGTTTTTGAAGCTGGATCATATGGAGATCGTACAGCTCCTTTTCCCCGCCGAGTACATCTCTGTCCAGTTTTTCCACCACCTCCTGGCAATCGCTGCAGAGCTTGACCTCCCTGCTTCCTTCAACCGAATAGAAAATCTCCAAAAAACCTTTCTTTGTGCCGCAGCAGCTGCAAACCATAAAAATACCCCTTTCAAACTTTCTCCATAACAAAATTTACTAGGGTCTATCTGAAAACCGGGAATATGACCAACAGCGAGGGATTTTTCGCCTG